>Ga0316611_1000586_pt1 | contig 12084 bp, 18 predicted proteins | sample MIS2016202_MG_FD_207675 | JGI IMG/M metagenome (GOLD analysis project Ga0316611, IMG submission 207675) | Microbial mat bacterial communities from Middle Island sinkhole, Lake Huron, Michigan, United States - MIS.2016.202 | ecosystem: Environmental > Aquatic > Freshwater > Lake > Sediment... | reverse complement strand
TAACATCGGTAGACAAATAGTTTTGTCTCCTGATGTCGTTCGGGCTTTGCGTTTTTCCATAGGACTTTTTCTCTCATTTCGTCCAATACTCCTATTTTATCAAACACAAACTAATTTAGAACCAGAAGTATGTCGGTTTTGAAGGCGAGGCGATCGGTATGGATAGCTTTGGTGTTTCGGCTCCAGGTCCTATCGGTTATGCCAAGTTTGGTTTCACCGTTGACAACGTTGTGGCAACTGCTCGCAAGGTTCTTGGTTAAATAAGTATTGATACAAAAAAAAGGCGCACTAAGTGCGCCCTTTTTTTGTATTTATGGCGATCGCTTTAAATGATGTTAAACAAATGCTTGGTTTATGAGATTTTAGCTAAATCGCTTTTTTCTGAAGTATAATGACAACCGAGGTTACAGAGTAAACTTTCATAAATAATCCTATGAGTCAAGCCTTAAAAACATCCCTATTTCAAGATGCTCTCACTGCCATAGATGCTTTGTCTTTAGATGATCAAGCTGCTTTAATTGATGTGTTGAATAATCGTTTGAAGTTGCGTCAACGGCAGCAAGTTGTTCGGGAAGTTCGGGAAGTTCAGCAGGAGTATCGAGAAGGGAAATTTAAATCTGGTTCTGTTGATGATTTTTTGGCGGAGTTGGATAGTTGAGAAATATTGATTGGACTGCTAAATCTCAGCGAGCTTTTAAACGCCTAATTCGCAAAAGTCCGCAATTGCGCCCTTTAATTGAGAAGACATTGCGTCAACTAGCAGAAGATCCTTATCATCCAAGTTTGAGAACCCATAAACTGGTTGGTGATCTCTCAGATATTTGGGCTTGTTCTGTGGATTATAACTATCGCATTTTGTTTGACTTTGTTCAGAAGTCTGAATCCGATGTAGATACGATTTTATTGTTAAATATCGGTTCTCATGATGAGGTGTATTAGGTTTAGCGATCGCTTCTAAAAAAATCAATCAAACAGCGATCGCCCCTTCTGCAAACAAACCCAAAAACAACCGTAGGGGTTGAGCATTTGCGCGACTATCCCTCAACTCTTCACCAAAATCTCGATCTGCAAATGCTCAACCCTCTTGGCTATAGTCGATAAATTTTCCCTGCGGTTAGAGATTTTGGATAAATGTTGAAGGTTTTGGGCAGAGCATTCCCGATTCGAGGGGATCTGAGAATTTATAAATGGTGTCGGGAATGCTCTGCCCCTACAGATAATGGGAAATTGGCGATCGCTTTAAATGATGTTAAACAAATGCTTGGTTTATGAGATTGTCGCTAAACTGCTATTTACTTTGAAGTAAAATAAATACTAAAGTCATTAAAAATGAAATACGGTATTGAATTTAAGCCTAAAGCAATTAAGGATTTACGGAGTCTACCCAAACAGATACAAGGCAAAATCTTAGAAAAGGTTCAGTTAATGGAAAATGATCTAGCTGAAGATGTGAAAAAGCTAACCAATTTTACGCCTGAATATCGATTAAGAGTTGGCAGTTATCGCGTACTCTTTGAGATAGAAAATGAAAATATTGTAATTTATCGCGTCAAAACCAGAGACAAAGCCTACCAATAAATTCATCATGCTTAACTTAAATCCAGAATTGATTACCAAAGATGGCAACCCAATGTTTGCAGTAATTCCCTATGAGCAGTTTTTGGCAATTAAGGAGATGTTAGAGGACTTTCAGGATTTGCAAGATTTGAGAGCCTCTAAGCAAGAAGAATATAGTCAACCCGCGATCGCTTTAAATGATGTCAAACAAATGCTTAGTTTATGAGATTTTAGCTAAATTGCTATTTGAATAAGTGCAGTAAAGGCGAAAGATTGTGTTTAACTATTCCTAGATTGCTTTTGAAATAGTTGGTAATGTGTCACATTTGTTGGAGAGTTCAAGAAGATTGAAATGAGAACTCATATTTGTTGATAAACAAACCGATGACAATATCATGCATCACAATAGATTTAGAAAAGCAAATAGTCTTTCTGGCTAAACGCTTAATCCTCGTTCTCAAAGTTAGATATTTACGTTCAATCTTCTGAGTATTTTTCTTGCCGATCAAGTGAGTGTCAGGGTCGAGAATCCTTTCGTATGCTCCCCAAGCATCAGTGAAAAAACGTTTGATTCCAAATGGTTTTAGCAGATTCACTAGTTTAACTAAGGATTGGTCTTGATGTGGTGCTAAAACATAAGCTAAGAGTCGTCCAGTGGCATGGTCAATGGCGTGCCATAACCATCTTTGTTGTTTTTTGCTGCCAACAAAACGACCCATCTCATCCATCTCTGCTTCTTCAACCGCATACAGGTCAACATCAAGTTTTTCTAAATCAAGCTGTTCTAGCAGAGGATACTTGACGGCTTCAATGTCTTCCTATGCTTTTTTAACTCCTTGATTACAGTATTGGGACTAATCTTCAATACTCGACCTGTATCCCTGATGCCACTGCCATTGATTGCCATCTCTGCAATTTGTTCTTTGACTTCTGGGCGATACCCTTGATAGGTGTAATCAAGAATAAATGTCTTTCGCATACAGTTCGTATTTAGGCAAATGTATCTTTTCTTGCCTGTGGCACTTTGTCCATGTCTGTGGATATCTACTCCTCCGCAAGTTGGACATTCGACTGCTTCAAATACCATCTTTTCTTTCCCTAACTATTTGTTACCTACGATATTATACCTTCCAACAATTGTGATACATTACCCAATCAGGTTGACCGTTTAATGAACTATCAAGACCGCATTCTCTATGCTATGCAGTATTTTCATGGGACTGAGGATGCTACCAAACTAGGTTTACGCGCTATGGCTCTACTCTGGAATTTTCATCCCTATACTCGTAAAGTGTAATCTGTCGAGCCTCATTTTCAATCCCCTTTCGAGTCTCTCAATGGCTTTCGCTACCATGATAACTGGTTGCCTAATCTCCTCTGTGTTTCTTCTCTAAATGGGCGTGCTTTTGGAAAATTTCTCAAACACAAACTAAAGTAGAATGAGATACATTTGAGAGAATATTTGCGTGGCTGAACCCATCAGAATTGCAAAAATGTTTTATAGCATGGATGGAAGCAGTCCATAAAACAACAGGCGGAGAATTGATCAATATTGATGGCAAAACGCTGAGAGGAGCAAAGGAAGCAGGCAACTCCCGTAGCCTAATTCATATGGTGAGTGTTTGGTCGGCAACACAGCATTTGGTGATTGGAGAACAAAATAACATGGGCTTGAGCTTGAGTGTTACAGCAATTTGTTTTCAAACCCGCCATAAATTAAAATATAAAACCCGTTGCGGGGCTTCGCCCTGCGACCCTTCTTGTGGCGGGTTTGATCGAGTTTTGCTGTAAGTTTGGTTTTGAGCAGAATGACAATATTTACGGGTTGAGCAAATTTCTGATACAGAGATTGCAACTGATAAACATCGGTTCTAACCCCATCCTCGGTAGAGGATTGCACTAGATAGCTATTGTCCATCTGTCGAGGATTGAGGCGATCGCCATATTTACGTTTTTTGTCTGCACCAGAGTAGGGCAGGTATAACTCTGAGTCATGACGGAGTTTGGAGAGCAGAAACAAACCGACTTGCTGCGACATTTGCATAGCATTGTTGTTGCCAAAATGACCATCCAGCATCAGATAACTAAGCGGGATAAATCCTTTGAGCAAAGTCAGTAGGGCGATAATCATACCTTTGATGCGTAATAGCTCTGGGGTCAGAGTAACCTGCGTTTTATCCTTGTTTTTTGCACCTTAGGGTCGTCCCCGTTTCTGCTTTGGGACAGACGGTTGCAGGATTTCCTCTGGGGCTGGTGGGTTGACAATGACTTGCTCAAGACGCAGTGGAAACGCTTTGTAACTGGACAGACAGTACAGCAGTGGTAAGATATCAAACATGTGCTTTTGAGGGAGATTTTGTTCTAATTAAACTCATTTTTCTGCAAAAGTCCTCTTGACTAAATGCTTTTTTTCATCTCTTGATTTGGCATAGGTGTTGTCACTAAGAAACACTATTTATTGTTTATGAAGGAAAATATGGAAACTTATTCAGAAGAACAGGTCGATCAAATTCTTCGCTATGCCCTAGCCAAAAGAACTAATGGTCAAAACCTAACCAAACAACAGATATATGAGATTGCCTCAGATATGGGGATCAGTGAATCTGATTTCTTAGCATCTGTGCAGGAATGGCAATCCACTCAAGTTGTGAGAACAGAGCAAGCAGAGTTTGACAAATATAAAAAGAAGTCTTTTCGAGCAAGTGCATTGAAATATGCGATCTTTAATTCTTTCTTTTTGGCACTGAACCTATTTACCTCTGGCGGAATTGGCTGGGCGATTTATCCGATCCTATTTTGGGGATTAGCCATAGTTCTAGATGCGTGGGTGACTTATCAAACGGAAAGTGAAGAATACGAAAAACAATTCCAAAAATGGCTACGCAAACAGAAGCGCGATCAGCTTACAGCCCAAATCACGGGTAAATTAACGACCAGTCTTGAAGAATGGCTCAAGCAATAATTGCGGAACAAAACTCAATAAGTGAATGGCGGCGAGATGCGCCGCCATTCACTTATTGCAAGTGACTACAGCTATAAACCCAAAATATCGATTAGAATAATTACAAAACTACACAATTTGCAGGAGTTTTATGGATACCATTGACCTAGAAAAGCTTGTGCAGAAAGGATATTACGTCACATTGGGGGCGACATCATCGTTAATTGAGGTAATCCAAGACCCCATTAAACGCGAAGAAAATTTGAGATTGTTGGGGCGTAACTTTGATGAAATTACCCAAGCACTTGCCGAAAAGGGCGTGACAACGGAGGCTGAGGCGCGTAGCTATGTAGATAACTTTATCGCGCAGCAAGTGGGCGGTGGTCAGTCCAAGCCTAACTCTGAAGAGACAGGTTTAACCACAGTAACCACTACTGCTAAAACCGTCGATGACAATACGGCTGATGTGGCGCAAAAGCCCGATCAAAAGGTCAAGGCTAGTATGCGTAACGAGATTGCAGAACTTACCCAGCAGTTAGTAAGTTTACGCTCTGAATTAGAACAACTACGTTCTAACTAATTGATCAATTACAGCCTGTTGAGGATTTGATTAGTACAAAAAAGTTTTTGAAAGCGTAAAGCGCTGTATAGTGCTTTACGCTTTTTTATATAGGTAAATAATAAAGGCTCGCTTAGCGAGCCTTTATTGTTTGCGATTTAACGATTAACCGCCAACATTAAGAGTGGCTTTGGCAGGGTCGTATGGTTGTAATTCCACCTTAACAGGCTTAACCTTCCAAATCTCATCACAATATTCTTTGATGGTGCGATCGGAAGAGAACTTACCAGAACGAGCCACATTAAGAATACTCATGGTTGTCCAAGTCTCGACATTTTTGTAGGCAGCACCAACTTTATCCTGACAATCAGAATAGGCTTGGTAATCAGCCAACAGCATATAGTCATCACGATGGAGTAATGAATCTACCAAGGGCTTGAAAAGGTCTTTCTCTCCTGGAGAAAAATAGCCCATACTGAGGCGATCGAGGACATGGCGCAGTTCTTCATTTTTCTCGTAGAAGCTGTAGGGATTATAGCCCTCAGACTTCATCTGTTCGACTTCTGCGGCAGTCAGACCAAAAAGGAAGAAGTTATCTTCACCGACTTCTTCGCGGATCTCAATATTGGCTCCATCAAGAGTCCCAATGGTCAAGGCTCCATTCATCGTGAACTTCATGTTGCCAGTACCTGAAGCTTCCTTGCCTGCGGTGGAGATTTGCTCCGATAGATCAGCCGCAGGATAAATCAATTGTCCAAGGGAAGCACTGAAGTTGGCGAGGAAGACTACCTTAATGCGTCCATGTACATCAGGATCACGATTGACCACCTCAGCAACAGCATTAATCGCCTTAATGATTAACTTCGCCATGAAGTATCCAGGGGCAGCTTTACCACCAAAGATAAAAGTGCGCGGAGTAATGTCAATATGAGGATTTTGCTTGATGCGGAGGTAAAGGGCGATGATATGTAGGAGGTCAAGATGTTGACGCTTATACTCATGAATCCGCTTGACTTGAATATCAAAGATTGAATTCACATCGACTTCCACACAATTATGGGTGCGAATATAATCAGCGAGATTCTGCTTGTTAGCTTGTTTGATCTGTCTCCAGCGATCGCGAAAATCCTGATCATCCACAAAGGATTCGAGTTTGCGTAACTCATCAAGATGCTTGAGCCAAGTATCACCGATCTTCTCGGTAATCAAGCTTGACAACGCAGGGTTAGCCAACAATACCCAACGACGAGGTGTCACACCATTGGTTTTGTTGTTAAACTTCTCTGGCCAAAGTTTATAGAAATCACTCAATACATCTTGTTTTAGCAGTTCTGTATGCAGAGCCGCAACACCATTGACAGCATGACTACCGACGGTGGCTAAGTTTGCCATGCGTACCTGTTTGCCACCGTTTTCTTCGATGATCGACAGGCGTGACAGCAATTCCTCATCATCGGGATACCATGTTTGGACATCTTGCAAGAAGCGATGATTGATTTCGTAAATGATTTCTAAATGGCGTGGGAGAAGGCTTTCAAATAAAGGCACACCCCATTTTTCTAGAGCCTCAGGCATCAGAGTATGGTTGGTATAAGCAAAGGTGCTTTGGGTAATCCGCCATGCCTCATCCCAGAACAATCCATGATCATCTACCAACAGGCGCATCAATTCGGCAATACTGATCGCAGGGTGCGTATCATTTAGCTGAATGGCGGCATGGTCTGCCAGATTATCGAGGCGATTATATTTTTTGAGATGACGACGGATGATGTCTTGCAGTGAGCAGGATACAAAGAAAAACTGCTGCTCTAGGCGCAACTGACGACCTTGGGGGGTGTTGTCGTTGGGGTAGAGAACCTTAGAAATAGTTTCCGATTTGATCTTGGTAGCCACCGCACCGTCATAGTCGCCAGAGTTAAAGGCTTGGAAGTTAAAGTCTTCGCCTGCTTCGGCTTTCCATAAACGCAAAGTATTAACGGTGTTGGTTTGATATCCAGGAACAGGAGTATCGTGGGGGATACCTTCAACGGTGAAGCTGGGAATCCAACGGGTATGAGGACGACCGCGATCGTCGTTATAGATTTCGGTATGTCCGCCAAATTTGACTTGGACGGTGGACTCATAGCGGACAACTTCCCAAGGGTTGCCACAACGTAGCCATTTGTCGGGGATCTCGACCTGCCAGCCATGCTGAATTGATTGGTTAAAAATACCAAATTCGTAGCGAATGCCGTAGCCCATGGCGGGAATTTCTAAGGTGGCAAGGGAATCGAGGAAACAGGCAGCTAAACGCCCCAGACCACCATTACCAAGCCCAGGATCGGGTTCTTGTTCTAGTACTTCATTGAGGTCTAGTCCAGACTCTTTCACCGCTTGCTCAATGGACTCATAAAGATCAAGGTTAATCAAGCTATTACCAAGATGCCGACCCATCAAGAATTCGGCAGAAAGGTAATAAACAGTCTTGATCTCTTGCTCGTGGTAGACCTTGAGGGTTTGAAGCCAACGTTGCAAAAGGCGATCGCGTGTGGTGTACGATAGCGCCATGTAGTAGTCGGTAAAATTTGCCAGAAGCGCTAGTTTGCCTTGGATGTAGAAAAGGTTATCGGCAAATGCTCGCTTCAGGGTTTCAATACTTAAACCTGTGCGATCGTCTTCTACCGTAATATTGCTGGTTTGATTAGCAACATCTGTTTGCATAGAATTATTCCTGAATGGTTACTTGTCTTATTGCCGTTCTGCTGACCCTAAGGCTTAGGGCAATGCCCCTTTCCTATCCAAGCATAAACTTTGGAGTGTTGAGCATTTATTAACTGATAATTTATGTTTGACGATCAAAATAATTATGATCCCCTAACATTAGCTTAGATTATTGCGAAAAAATCTTGCTCATCAAAGATAAACATGAACAGACAAAACAAAATATGCCAGATGCTCAAATTAGTGTTATAAAGTTCGCAAACTAGACGTAAGCAATTAAATTAGTGCCAACCTTAGTCGCTGACAGCATTATTTCAGATGGCGTTATTTCAGATGGCATTGTTACGAGGTGATTTCTTAAATGGAGAGCAATAATATTCGTAATAGTTCTTACGAGCAGACCCTCGCGGGAGTCACCAAGGACTTATCAGATCTGCGTGCAAATATCTTGGGCAAGCTCAGCCGTGAAATTTTGATTTTACAGGCTCAAAAAAATGCTCTCACTGATGATATTCATCGCCTCCAGTCTCAACGCAAAGAGCTAGAGGTGTTAACTGTTGCCCAACAGGGGATGAATCAACAGGAGATTCAACGCCAGCAATGGATCGAGCAACTGGCTCAAGCAATTACCTATCATCTCAAAAATGATGTAATCGTTACCAATTCGCAAGTTCTCAATGATCATTCACAAAACTTTGAGCAGTTGATGCTCAATCTTGACAGCGTGATTCGGACTACGTTTCAGTCTTTGCAAAGCGATGTCGATACTTATCAGCGTGATCTTGATGATCAGATGCAACGTATGTATACCCAAAGGCAGCAGGGCGAATTAATGCTATCGGCTCTTGTGGAGAGAATCGATGAATACTTGCGGCGATCGGCAGGCGATCGCTATGGCAATAGTAATATCGGCGGCAATCCTTCCATGCCTAACTTTACGGGGACATCAAATTTTACGGGAGGGGCAGGCAGTAATGGCAATAGCACAGCATCTGTCAGACCCAATGGCAATGGCAATTACAGCCAAATTCAGATCCCCACATTTAACAACCAAAATACTAGTCAAAATACTAGTCAAAATACTAGTCAATATCGTCAATACGACCAAAATGATACAAGTCCCTATGCGGGCGATCCGACACAACCCTTTGAATCCTCCACCCCGTCTCCCAACTTAGCTCAACCCACCAAGCGCCTAAATGATTGGTGGCTGGGATTTGTTTTGGTGTTGGGGGCTTCAGTAGTTTTATCTTTGCAAAATGTTTTGGTAAGGGTGATTTTTTCGCAATCCAGTATTTTTGGGATGTTTCAATTTGGTGGATTGATTAAAGCAAGCGTTCCTAACTCATTTATGTTGCTGCTTTTGCGGATGCTATTTGCTACCCCAATTATGTGGATAGTCGCCAAAACTATATTTAGGGTTGACGTATTGCGCGACTTTCAGCAACTTCTCACCCCCAGTCGCCGATCGCTATTTTGGCGAGTTACAGTTAGCGCAATATTGCAGTTTGCCTCGTTTGCGTTTATTTACTTTGCCCTCGGAATTTTGAAGCCTAGTCTGGCTGTCACCCTATTCTTCATTTTCCCAACTATTACAGTGTTGATGGCTTGGTTGCTATTTGGCGATCGCCCTAGCAGGGATCGCTGGATCGTGATTGGGGTAATTTATCTAGGCATTATGCTAACCAATAATATTTTGGGTGGCATTAAGCCTGACACATGGGGCATCATTGCCGCCATATCTTCAGGGGTTGCTTTTGCGGGATATATCATTACTTCACAGGCTTGTTTTAAGCAACTAAATCCTGTGTCCTTTACATCGATTAACTTTGCCATTATTTTGTTGCTATGTTTCGGTACATTGCCTTTTAACTTGGCGGCAATTTCTCTAAACGGATTATTAGTATTCATGTGCTTCTTGATCGCCTTAACTACCTTAGGCGGTTATTTGCTAACTAGTTTTGGCACAAAGCTAATGGGGGCAGCCCAAGCATCGATTGTGAGTGCTAGTGGCCCTGTATTTACAACATTCTTGGCGTTCACGATTTTAGGCGACAAGCTAGAGTTTATTCAGTTATTCGGCGTGTTTCTAGTGACGGGAGGTGTGGGTTTGCTCAGTTTACAAAATATGTATAAAAAGCCTGCTAAATAAAAAACTAAGAAAATTAAAAAATAAGAGTGAGCGCAAAGCGCTCACTCTTATTTTTTGGAGTAAAATCCTGTAAAGTAGCTAGTAAAATCCTTAGGGATACACAGTGGTTAAAGACTTTCGCTTTCAAGAGCGCTTTCAAGAGCAAGAAACAACTTCATCAGCGACTTCACAATCTCATTCGCAATCTCAGCAATTATGGCGATCGCTTTTTCGTGGAATTTCCCGCGAGCAGGGCTTGCCCGTATGGGCTTTATTAACACTTTTTTTGGTGATGTTGCTAGTTTGGAATTGGCAATTAATTGCGGCTACCAGCGCAGGCATTGCCGCAATGATTGCCCTATATATCTTGCAGGACTGGAACTGGAACGTCATACTATGGCGAGTCCAAAAATTTTTACAAAGCCCCTATCGCCATTTACCCTTATCGGTTGCTAGTGGTGCTGTCACTGTCTTCTTGACCTATACGATCCTTACGCTCTGGTCAACGCAGGAAAATCATTGGTTAGCTTCAGCCAATATTTTGCAACTCGGTGTAACTTTAGGGGTTTTTGTGCTTTTAGTCCGTCAGGCTTTTGGTCAGTGGTTACAGCGTCAACAGGATGATTTCGATCAACTGATTACCCAACTGACGGTAAATGATGATCTTGCTAGATTGATCGCCATTAAGCAAATTACCCAATATATCCAAGCCAATCGCTTACCTGCTGTCCAAGAACGCGCGATCGCCGATTGCTGCTATCTATTGCTAAACCGAGAAACTGAAGTCACGATGCGCGAGGCAATTTTCGAGACTTTGGAGGCTTTGCAACCGAATATTCTCAAACCCACCATCAAACGCTCTGCGAACCATGTCAATTTAAATAGCTTAAATAGCCAATTAAATCTCCAGCAAGATCAACCAACAAGAAAGATCCAACAAGATTAATGTTAACTAAAGATCAAATTCTCGATCGCCAAGTTGCTTTACTAGTACAAAGTACGCCCGATGAGGAAACTGCTAGTGCGGTAAGTTTGATTGCATCGGTGCTGAAGGCGATCGCCGAAAATCTTAAACATACAATTTATTTTGTAGTTCAAGATATTGAGGGCGGCTGGTTGCTCACACCCCTTAGCAATCACGATAATCCAGAGATTGAAAAGACCACTATTTACGCCTATTGCGATCGCATCCCTGCCAATATTGATCGCTTGAAATTAAATGACGAAAATCTTGAATGTGGTGAATATAACGTGATCGATATGCTGTTTCGTCTCATCGGCATGAAACAGGTTGACAGCATTGTATTTTTTGATCGAGCTACAGATACGCAGCATGGGATTGAGATTGGACGTACTGATATCGAAGAACTATGCGAGAAACAAATTAAACGCGCTCAGTTTGGATTACAAAAGCTCAATGAGATGAAAAACAACGCCAACATCGCCTAAAAACATAAAAAAATCGCCTAAAAAAGGCTGGCGTTGCCAGCCTTTTTTAGGCGATTTTTGGGGTGATCTCATTCGTAATCGATTAAGCCACAGGTGACTGCTCCATTGGCTGAGCCTTGACCATTGACCATGCAGGCGATTTTTTCAGCGCGATTGATCGTGAAGATGCGATCGTAGCTGTTTGCAAACGAGAGGTTATCCGCGATCGCCGTTACTTCTGGGCTACTATTGACCGCGAGGATCATTTGATTGCGGTTGAGATCAGCACTGTCGTAGCGCAATTCTGTTTGAGGAGAAGAGGGATTTTGATAGAGGGCAGAGATGATTACTGTTTGGGCGTTGACTGATGCACTAAAAGCAAGACTTGAAATGGCTAAACTCGAAATGGCTAAAAGTGTGGCGACAACTGTATTTTTCATAACTGCCTCTGACCTGCGTTCAATAACTGATTTCAATAAAAACATCATCTAACTTTTGGCGATTATTGCCAGTGACATGGGAGATAAGCCCTTGTGATTGCGATCGCAGTCCCGCGTGATTTGTAAAATCAACCTGGTGACGACTCCCAGCCCTAACTCGCTGACGAGTATAGGGTGGGCTTCTCAGCTAATCCTGCTATCGCATCGGAAACACGCTGAGCTTTGTTTTAAGTCCACGGAGCGCCCCTCCGCAGACTATTAATTTCTTACCTTGTACCCTACGACTTTTACTGCCTTGGATGAAATGCGGGTTTCTCGCGCTATCAGG
>Ga0316611_1000585_pt1 | contig 12090 bp, 9 predicted proteins | sample MIS2016202_MG_FD_207675 | JGI IMG/M metagenome (GOLD analysis project Ga0316611, IMG submission 207675) | Microbial mat bacterial communities from Middle Island sinkhole, Lake Huron, Michigan, United States - MIS.2016.202 | ecosystem: Environmental > Aquatic > Freshwater > Lake > Sediment... | reverse complement strand
AGCAGAGCGATTTTTGAGCAGGAGACTTTCATTTCTTCGGCCAACTCCTCATCGGAAGGCTCGCGCCCGAACTCTTCTTTGAGCTGCGTAGTTAGTCGGCGCAGCTTGGCTATTTTATCCGTCATGTGGACGGGGAGCCTTATGGCTTTGGATTGGCTAGATATGAGTCGGCGTATGGACTGGCGTATCCACCATGAGGCGTATGTGCTCAGTTTTGCGCCTTTGTCAGGCTTAAAGCGATCCACAGCTTTGGTCAGCCCTATATTTCCTTCGGATATCATGTCTATGAGAGGGAAACCGTAAGAGGCATATTCTTGGGCGAGTTTGATGACTAGGCGCAAGTTTGATTTGATCATTTTTTCACGGGCTTGGACACCGTCTTTAACCGATTTTTCCAGAGTTGAAACGCGGTTGCCTGCGATTTGTTTTTGGGCTCCTTTTGCGGTTTTTTTATTTGGGGCGGAACAGAGTTTCAGGAGTTCTTTTTGGGCAGATATTCCTTTTTTGATCAGTTTGGCCAGAGCGATTTCATCGCTGGCTTGGATCAATTGAAAAGACCCAACATCCCTGATGTAACACTCTAACAAAGAGCAATTTCCATCACAGAAACCAAGCGGCTTTTTCATGTTGCCCACAAGATAACCCAAAGCCCGTTTTATTCAAGCAAAATTAATAATGTATTAAAATATGTAATATAACGCTCAAAAGTTTGGATTGCATCTTATTGTTGCAAGCAGTTGAACCAAGATTTTGCGTTTCCTAATCACTCTACACGGCTTTTCACTCGCCCGTTTCTTGTCCGTCCAAGCACGGAGGTTCGTCATCGCCCGCACCTGCGACTACTAGTGTGATTTCACCTTTCCAGTTTTTGGACTGGCATTGAAGTGCTAATTCCGAGGCGGTGCCGCGCAGTATTTCTTCGAATTTTTTCGTCATCTCTCTGGCCACGCAAACGAGCCTTCCCGGAAGTTGGCGGGCGAGTTCGTCCAAAGTTTTGCCTATGCGATAGGGCGATTCGAAAAAGACTGTGGTTTCGTTCCGCGCAGCCAAAGCCGCTATTTTTCTTGCACGCTGCCCGCTTTTCACTGGCAAAAAACCTTCGAACAAAAAAGGCGTCATTTTAAACCCGCTGGCAGTCAGGGCGTGCAGGACAGCAGAAGGGCCAGGGATAACTTCAATATCAACGCCATGTTTTACGCAGAACGAGATGAGGCGTTCGCCAGGGTCGGAAAGGCCAGGGAAACCCGCGTCGGAAACGAGTGCTATTGCCCGCCCCTGCTCCAGCAGCGAACTGAATTCAGCGGTGCGTTTTGCCTCGTTGAACTGGTGGTAGCTGATGAGCGGTTTTGCAATTTTATAATGGGCGAGTAGGTGGCCAGTGTGGCGCGTGTCTTCTGCGGCCACGATGTCGGCCTCTTTGAGTGTGCGGAGGGCTCGCAGCGTGATGTCTTCCAGATTGCCGATCGGCGTTGCCACTATGAAGAGCTTGCCGGGCATAGGTGGATTAAAGTTTTTCCATGTTGGCCAAAATGAGTTTGGCTGCGTAGCGAGACGCGCCAGGCTCGCCCAATATTTCGACGACTCGTTTCATGTCTTCCTGCTGCTGTTTGCGTGTCTGGTCGCTAGAAAGTATCTCCAACGCGGTGCGTGCCATGCGGTGCGGAGTGGCCTGCGTCTGTATGAGTTCAGGGACGGCACTTTTGTTCAGCAGTAGGTTGACTATGGAGAGATACGGAAGTTTGATAAGGAAACGCCCTGCCCAATATGTGAGCCAGTTGACATGGTAAAACACTATCATGGGCGTGCATGCCAGCGCACATTCGAGTGTGGCCGTGCCAGATGCCACCAGTGCTAGGTGCGAGCGGGAAAGATGTGTGGCAGCGTAGCCGCTGAGCACCTGTATATCCAACGCAAGACCCACGCGCTCATCAATGATGCTCTGCTCCAGCCGAGCGATCGCTGGTGTGGGTGCTAGGCAGCGGAATGCAAAATTGCCCTGCACTGTGCTCATCAGCATGGCTGTTTCTAGTAGTAGCGGGAGGTGTTTGGACACTTCGCGCGTCCTGCTGCCAGGCATGAGAGCGATTGTGATTTTGTCATCGCGCAGGGTGTTGCTTTCGGGGAGGAAAAGCCTGTCGAGTATCGGATGCCCGACCCAGACGGCGTGGAGGCCAGGGCAATGTTCGCGGAACCAGTCTGGCTCGAACGGGAAAATACATATCAGCAAATCCACATATTTTTTCAGGATTTTGGCGCGTCCCGGTTTCCACGCCCAAACCTGTGGGCTGACATAGTAGTAAACTTTGACCTTGGGCATCAACTCGCGGATGCGGCTTATGAAACGCAGGTTGAAGCCTGGGTTGTCAATGGCGATGATAGCGTCGGGCTCCGTGCGGACGCACTCTTCGATCAGGAAGTTGAAAAACTTATGGAACTTGGGGTATTGGGCGAGAACATCCCATAGGCCGATGACGGCGTGGTTGGCTAGGTTGAGGCACTGTTTCTGCCCAGCGGCTGCCATGTGGTGCCCTCCCGCCCCGTAACAATCCAGAGAGGCGTTTTCGTTGCGGATGGCATTTATCAAATCCGCTCCGAGCAAATCTCCGCTGGGTTCTCCCGCTAAACAAAAAATTTTCATGCGACAGGCATCATCCCAATGTGCCAGGAATCTCCAGTTTTCTACTGGGGTCTTGCCATATCAAGTCGGTTATCTGTATGGCGATATCAAGGGCTGCCGCCCCCTGCTCACCGCTGACCACGGGCATTGTTTTGTTATGGACGCACTCAACGAAAGAGGCGATTTGGAGGAATAACGGCTCCTGTTTTTCGACTGGAACTTTCTCGCGTGTTATCTGGCTTTTGATTTTGCGGTAAATCTCGCCAGCTTGATTCTGGTAGTCCAGCGAGAGATAAGTGTCATCTTGGAAAAGGCGTATTTTACGCATTTTGTCTGGGCTGATGCGGCTCGTGGTCACATTGGCGACGCAGCCGTTCTGGAAACGAATGCGGGCGTTGGCGATGTCTTCGCCTTTGCTCAACACAGCCACTCCCACGGCATCAATATGCGCTATCGGGGAGCGGACGAGGTGCAGGATGACATCTAGGTCGTGGATCATGAGGTCGAGAACCACTCCGACATCTGTGCTGCGGCCAGGGTATGGCGAGAGGCGGTGCGCCTCAATGAATTTGGGACGGGTGAGACAGGATTCGATCGTTTTCAACACGGGGTTGAAGCGCTCAATGTGCCCGACCTGTAAAACCACTTTTTTCTGGTTTGCCAGATAGACCAGATCTTTCGCCGTGGCGGGTGTAGCCGCGATCGGCTTTTCAATAAGCAAGTGTTTGCCAGCTTCCAAGAACGGTTTGGCGACATCATAGTGCGAGACTGTCGGAGTGGCTATGCTGACGGCGTCCACTGCTTCGATGAGTTCCTCCACTTTCGTGAAAGCGCGGTTGTTGTATGTCTGCGCGATGCGTTTGCCCACTGACGGATCCAAATCGTAAACGCCCACGAACTCCACATTCTTCAGGAGGGAGTAAATCCGGGCGTGCTCCCGCCCTATGTGCCCCACGCCCACAACGCCAACTTTAATCTTGTTCATATACCTTCAATCACTCCAATGCCACAAAGCTGATTTTTTTTTCAGCAGCTAGTTCGGTAAGTTTTTCCCTTTCCAAAAGCAAGGTTTTTCTGCTTTCAACCGCAAAGAGTGCCAGTCCCGCCCCAGCAGCTACTTCGGCTGTTTGCGAACCTATCACGGGCACATCGAACCTCATATCTTGGTTCGGCTTGCTAACTTTGACGGCCACCGCCCCCGCGCCAAAGGAGCCGCCGCGCCGCAATGTGTCGTTAGTCCCTTCAAACCCCTCCACCGCCAACACGGTGCCTTGGCGCACCACGACAGTCTGGCCTATGTCTAGGCGGCTTATTTCTTTGGCGATCGAAAAACCGTAGCGGGCATCGTCCATCAAGCGCGGTTTTATTTTGGGTCCGATCTGCCATCCCACCCCCGCGATCTGGTCTTCCATGAAAACCGTGGCTGGAAGCAGTTCGATGCCAGCCGACGCAAGCTGGTCGGCTATGGCAGAAAAAAGCGATTCTGCGTTCCTCTTTTTTAATCTTGCCAGCAAAAATAGCGCACGGAAATCTGGTTTCAGGTCGAAAAGCCTGCCTGGACGAATCTGCCCAGCCATAACGGCTCGTCTGATTTTTTTCTCGCGGAAAGTTTTCAGGAGTTTACCGAGCTGCCCCACGCTCATCCAGTGCATTTCCCCGACTTCTGCAGCCAGTGCCGGGTCGGTCTCACCCTCGAAAGCGATGGCCACAATTTTTTTCACGCCTGCACGCTTGGCCGCTGCTACCCATTCAAACGGGTAGCACCCCCTGCCGGCAATCAGGCCGACCTCTCCACCGTCCTGCGGGTAAGGTGTCATCTGCGAGTATTAAGGAGCCGTTCACAAATAACATAAACAAAATCTGCTCGTCCTTTTGCCGCCATCCTGCGTTGCGCCTCAGTTACAGACCCCTGCGGGTATGCTCCTTCGTCGCGCCTTGGCTGACGACAAAATGACTTCGCATCTTTGATCATGTTATTTATGAATGGCTTCTAAACGAGGCCGCGCAAGCGTCAGAGCCACTGGCCTTCTGTTTTTCTGGCGATAACTTCAATCTCTACCCGAGCCCCCAGAGGAAGAGCGGCCACTTGAACCGTGGAACGAGCCGGAAAATCTTTCTGAAAATATTCTGCGTAAACGCTGTTCATCTCTGAAAAATCACCCATGTCGGTGAGAAAAACAGTCGTTTTTACCACCTGCGAAAACGAGCTGCTTGATGCCTCTAAAACAGCACTGACATTTTCAAGGACGCGCCGCGTCTGCATTCGTATGTCGCCTTGCACCATCTGTCCCGTGCCTGGGTCAAGAGGTATTTGCCCAGAGAGGAAAAGCAGACTTTCGGAAAGCACTGCCTGAGAGTATGGACCAACGGCCTTCGGTGCATTGGTTGTGGATATTACAAGCTTTTGCATAGACATTTTTCTACCTAACATGTTAAATACTGTCAAATATAACAAAGCTTCTAAGAATAAAACGACGGAGGAATTTTTTATGGCTGTGGTTCAGGAAAGCAATTTATCGGCATCCCAGAAAGATAGCGTCAAACGCGCACACATGGCTGTGCAACGCAACAATTTTGACTACGCCATCACATTACTCCAGCAGGTTCTTAAGGAGTGCCCAGAATTTTTTGACGGGCGAAAAATGCTCCGCGACACATGCATAAAAAAGAACGCCAACGCCAAAGGATTTCTCACAAAATCCCTCTCTGCCGTGCAGCTCACGCCCAACCTCGTCAAAGCTCAGGCAGCAGCCAAAAGGAGCCCGCAGGAAGCCATGGTTCTGATTGAACATGTGCTGGCTATAGACCCTTTCCACTCGGGTGCCAACTCCCTGCTTTGCGATGTAGCCAAAGGATTGCAGATGATGGAAACAGCCTGTTTCGCCCTCGAAACAATCCGCCAAGGCAACCCCAAGGATGTTAAAAATCTACACCATCTCGGCGAACTCTACGCCAGCGTGAAAGACCCGCGTGCTAGGGATGCCTACCAAGCTGTACTAGACATCAACCCGCTCGATGGCGAAGCCCAGCACGGCATGAAAAGTGCCGAGGCACAGGCCACGCTCTCCAGAGGGTGGGAGACAGCAAGCAACTTCCGCGATGTTATCGCCAACAAAGATGAGGCAAATAAACTGGAGCAGGCATCCAAGCTCGTGAAATCCGATGAGGCCATTGACGGACTGATAGCTGAACTATACGCCAAACAGCAGGCCGAGCCGACCAATGTGTTGCATGTCAAACGCATCGCCGAACTCTACATGCAAAAGAAAGATTTGCCCAACGCGCTCTCATGGTATCAGTACGCATTCGAGGTGGCTGGGCGCATGGATCCTGGCATCGAGAAAATCATTTACGAGATACAGATGAAACAGATGGATGAATCCATCAAACAGTGGAGCGACTACCTCGAAAGCATCCCAGCCGATGCCCCAGACCGCGCCGAACACCAAGCCACGCTCGACGGGATATGCAAGCAGCGCCAAGACATGTTGCTTGATGAGGTTCGTAAACGCGTCCAAAAATATCCCAACGACCTACAGTACCGTTTCGACTTGGGCGAGGCTCTTTACCGCAACGGCGATGTGGAAGGTGCCATCCCCGAGCTGCAGCAGTCGCTTAGACAGCCCAATGTCCGCCAGCGTGCCATGATGCTCGTCGGCCTCTGCTTCAAAGCCAAAGGCCAACTGGACATAGCGTCCAAGCGCCTAGAAGAAGCGGTAAGCGAAGCCGTGGGCATGGACGAAATCAAAAAAGGGATGCTCTACGAATTGGCTCTCATTTACGAGCAGATGAGCCAGAAAGAAAAATATGTCGAAGCACTGAAAAAAATTTACGAGGTGGACTACGCATACAGGGATGTCGCCAAACGCGTCGAGACCTCGTACTGATCTCTCCCCAAACATTACGGTGCGCTGCGGTCTGTGTTAAAAAGGGTGAATTGATTCGCGTCCCTCTTTCATCCTAAGCTGGAGGATGAAGCGACAAGGGAAGAGAAAAAGAAAAATGCAAAGGATTTAAACTGCGAAACGCACGAAAAAAATACGCGGAAATTTTTAGTCTCCATGCTCTCAAAACTTCGAGTATTTAGAGCCTTTTGTAGTTAAAAGTCTTTTAAAAACTTCCGAAAGTAAGTCGCCTGTGAATATAGAAGAATGAACAGCGAAAAGCACGAAGCACACGAAAATATGTTGCGCATATTGCGAAGGATTTGATCGGCAAGGGACTAATGCAAAGTTTGGATTTTATCGCCCCCGTTTTCCTATTTGAAACAATTAAACGCTGGCAGATGATTGGCTGTTGGGGTATCATTGCTGCGGTGAACGAAAATTTTAATTTTTTTAATTTTGGCTTCGTAGGGAGAATCGTGGCATGAAGTGTGATTTGCAGGTTCACTCTCGCTTTTCGGATCAGCCTTCGGAATGGTTGCTGCGCAAGCTTGGCATACCAGAAAGCTACACCCAGCCCAAGGAGGTTCACGCAAAGGCCAAGGCCGCCGACATGGACTTGGTGACGATCACGGATCATGACACGCTCAACGGCGTTCTTGAGATAGCGGACAAGCCAGATGTTTTTTTGAGCGTGGAAACGACTGCGCAGTTCCACGACGGAGTAAAAGTCCACATCCTCATCTGGGGCTTGAGCGAAGCACAGTTCCAAGATATACAAGAATTGCGGCGCGATATTTACGAGCTGCGGCATTACCTGAAAGCCCAGTCCTTGGCTCACGGCGTGGCGCATCCTTTTTTCAGCGTTGACGGCAAGCTTACACCAGACCATATAGAGAAACTTATTTTGCTCTTCGATATTTTCGAGGGGATAAACGGCACGCGGAACCCGCTGGCCAACCGCACGGCACAGTTTTGCCTAGAATCCCTGACGCCAGAAAAAATGCTTCTGCTTGCGGAAAAGCACGGCGTTAGCCCAGAGAACATGGCTTCTGCCAACAAAGTATTAACTGGAGGCAGCGACGATCACGGTGGGCTTTTCATAGCCCGTGCTTTTACCGAAGCCAACGGAGCCGATCTCCCTAAAACGCCCGAAAATTTCCTCCGCCTTTTGCGTGATGGGCGTGTGCAGGCACGCGGAGAAGGCGGGAGCCCGCAGACGGTGGCGTCTGGCATCTACAATACTGCCCACCATTTCATGCGGGACTATCTCAAAGTCAAAACGCCGCTATCGGCTGACTTGATGAGCAAGATGTTTGAGCGGTTTTTGGCAGGGCAAAACCCAGTGGAATTTTCGTTCGGCGAAAAGGTCGGGCTCGTGGCTGAAGCCGTGAGGAGTGGGCAGATATTTTCCATCCTCAACCCAGGTGCATCTATACCGCGAGACCTCGCAGACTTTTTTGGACAGCCGAAACTCAAAAAGGAAATAGACCACATTTTAAAGAGCGAATCCACGGCGGAAAGGCGCTCGTTCCTGCTAGCCTCCGAGATTACCAACTACCTCGGATACCGTTTTTTCAAGCAGATGGTTGACCAGGTCGGGCACGGTGATTTCCTGGGCAGCCTCCAGTCGGCAAGCGCACTGGTGCCTGTCGCCAGCATCGTTCTGCCTTACATCATTTCGTTCCAGTCACTCTACTCAAGCAGAAAATTTTTGGAATCGGTTTCAAAACAGCTTACTGGCAGCCTGCCGCCTTTCCTGCAAAACAACAAACGAGCTTGGTTGACCGATACGCTCGAGGATGTCAACGGCGTGGCACGCACCATCAGAACCATGACACGACACGCCAGACTGCAGGGGCACGACCTTACGGTCATCACATCCCGCTCGACGCTGTCTGTCCAAGAAAATAGCGAAATACCGATTCAGAACTTTCGCCCCGTAGGCGAGTTCGAATTGCCGGAGTACGAGCTGCAAAAACTAAGTTTCCCGCCAGTGCTTGAGATGCTGGATTACATAGCCAGAGAAGGTTTTTCCGAACTCGTCATCAGCACGCCTGGCCCTGTCGGTATAGTGGGGCTCATCGCCAGCAAAATATTCGGCCTGCGCGTAAGCGGCATCTACCACACGGATTTCCCGCAGTATGTAAAAATACTCTGCAATGATGATGTGATGGAGACGCTCACATGGAACTACATGCACTGGTTCTACGCGCAACTCGATACCGTCTATTCCAACTCGCGCTACTACCGTGACATCTGGATACGCCGTGGGGTTCTACCTGAAAAGCTACAAATCTTGCCAAGGGGGCTGGACACAGACCTTTTCCATGTGCGACACAGGGACACGCAATTCTGGAAAAAGAAAGGTGCCAAAGAGCCAGTTCTCCTCTATGTCGGACGGATTTCCAAAGAAAAAGATTTGGATATGTTGCCGGATGTGGCAGCCGAACTGCAAAGGCGAAAAGTCAATGCGACATGGGCTTTTGTTGGAGACGGCCCGTTCCGAACGGAACTCCAAAAACTGATGCCGCACGCGCTGTTCACGGGGATTTTGGCTGGGCTGGAGCTTGGACGCGCTTACGCATCGGCAGATATTTTTGTTTTTCCAAGCACCACTGACACCTACGGTAATGTGGTTGTCGAAGCCTGTGCGGCTGGCCTGCCAGTAGTGGTGGCCGATGTGGGCGGACCACGGGAGCTAGTCAAACAAGGCATCCCCGGCGTGATATGCGAAAGGCGTTCGCCTTCCTCTTTCGCCGACGCTATAGAATCTCTGGTAAAAAAACCGATGAAAGTGGTGCCTCCCAACCTCTCGCTTTTGAGCGGATGGGACGAGGCAGCCAAGGCATTCTGGCATCGAGACTAAAACAACATGATTGAACGATCACTTTTAAAGGAACTCGCCCGTGGTGGTGAGCCCATGGATTTCCGTGCGCTGCACAGGCGTCTCAAACTTTTGCCAGAAAACTCGCAGGCTCTGCAAAAAGTCTTGGAACACTTAGAACGGGAAGGAAAAATAAAGCACTTTAAAAAAAGGGGTTACGCTCTCATCTCGCCGAGGGCGCAGGATGAGGTGACGGGGACGATCCAAGTGAGCCGAAAAGGTGAGGCTGTTTTTATCAACGAAAAAGGGAGCGATACGCCAGTGCCGCTTCAGCCATCGGCACTGCGCACGGCACTGCACGGCGACAAAGTTCTTTTGCGCGTGGAGCCGCCGCACCGAGGGCGTGGCAAAAGCGATAAAGCCATGCCTCGTGCGGAGGTGGTAAAGATTTTGCAACGGGCACGCATCCGCTTCGTTGGCACGCTGGTCAAAGGGCGCAAGGAAGACTATGTCGAGCCAGACGATTCTAGGATAAGATGCCGTTTCTGCGTCCCACCTGACTTGGCTGGTGCAGGTGAAAAAGTAGTGGTGGAAATGTTGCCTTGGGAAAACTGTGACGAGCTTCCTGGCGGACGCATCGTAGAGGTGTTGGGGGCACCAGACGCCAGTGGGGTGGACATGCTTTCCATAATGCACCAATACGGGCTTCCCACGGGGTTCCCAGAGAATGTGTTAAAAGAGGCCAGCGCACTTGACGCCGAGGCTCACAGAGAGCGCAAAAGCGGCAGTGCTGACATCCACGGAGACGGGCGCGAGGATTGCCGTAGCCACACTGTTTTCACCATAGACCCCGATGATGCGAAAGACTTCGATGACGCATTGGCCATTGAGCGCGAGAGCGAAAATAAGTGGCGGCTTTGGGTGCATATCGCAGATGTATCTCATTTCGTGCGGACCGGCTCCGCGCTCGACACGGAGGCGCGGAGGCGCGGCAACTCGACATATATGGTGGATCGCGTAGTGCCGATGCTGCCTGAGGTTTTGAGCAACGGTCTCTGTTCTCTAAAACCAGATGTGGATCGCCTGACACGGTGCGCCGAATTCCTCATCAGTGACGACGGAAAAGTATTAAAAACCCGTTTTTACGCTGCTACGATTCGTTCCTCACGCCGTTTCACTTATGGTGAGGCCATGGAGATACTGCGGCGCAAACCAGTTTCGCTCCTAGAAAATCGCCTGCACGATTTGAGCCGTCTCGCGCAGAATATCCGCCGCAAACGAATGGCGAATGGATCGTTGGATTTAGATTTTCCAGAAACCAAAATACGACTAGACGATCGGGGACGCGTGAGTGGTGTTGATGTTACGCAAAACGACGCTTCGCACCAGCTTGTCGAGGAGTGCATGTTGCTGGCCAACGAGGCTGTGGCACGCAATTTGCAAAACCGTTTGCAGCCATCACTGTTCCGCATCCACGAAGACCCAGACCAAGAAAAGCTGGATGATTACCGCGAAGAAGTCAGGGCTTGCCGCATCCAGTGCGGACACTTGGCGTCGAGGGTGGAAATGCAAAGGCTTCTGGCCGTCCTGAAAACTCACCCGATGGGCAAAGCACTGCGCATCCGTTTTCTCAGGACAATGAAGCGGGCGTATTACTCACCAAACCCGACCGGGCATTTCGGGCTGGCCAAAACATATTACACGCATTTCACCTCCCCGATCAGGCGTTACGCCGACTTGGTTGTTCACAGGGCACTGTTCGAAAAAAAGAAGGGTGGGGCATCGGGCGGCATGGAGGAACTAGGGAAACATCTTTCGTCCACAGAAAGAAACTCTGCTGAGGCCGAGCAAGACAGCAAACGAGCCAAGCTACTCACATATTTGGAAGAGCTGGGCAAGCAACCAAAAAAGACCGCCTTCGATGCGATGATTGTAGAATGTCGTCCCATGGGATGTTTTGTTGATGTGGAAGCAATGGGAATTAGCGGACTTGTCCCGGCATCCATCCTGCGCAGCGCAGGCTACCACTGCGTCTCTGGCCGATGGATGGCGCGGCGCGGCGGCCCGGTTTTGGAAACGGGGAGTCGTACACGGGTCTCACCCATTCGCGTGGATCGCGAAAAAAAACAGGTGGATTTCACGCTGGCGACAGAAGTCTGATATTCCCTTGCAGATTAAATTCTGCGCAAAACGCGCGAGATTTTTATTTAACCACAAAAGGCACAAAAAGACTTTCCTCTCACGGAGGCACAGGGAGCACGGAGGGAAGATTTTTTAGCCACAGATTAACGCAGATGAACATAGCTTGAGGATTGAAAAAATAAAATTGAAAAAGTTTCCTCATCCTTCGTGGTTCATTCTTGGTATTTTCGTGTCTTGGCGTGAGAAGAAAAGAGATTTAACCACGAAGGGCACGGAGAACACGAAGTTTAAGAGTTTAAGTTGATGTTTAAGGGTTGAAGAGTTTAAAAAAATCTTTCTCTGTGCTCTATGTGGTTAAATTTCTTTTTTACTCACGCCTTGCGTCTTGTTTTCGACATTCGATTTCGATTTCGTTATTCGATTTACTCCCCGCTCCGTGCTCTTTCTGTTAGCTTCTTCCATCTTCCTTACACCTTTTCTCTTCTTCTCTTGGCATTGGGTAGATGACTTGGCATTTGACAGCGCGTGACACGACCTGTTTAATAAGAGCCATGTTTCAAACTGTAAAACTCCTGCTGTGTGCAGGGATGGTATTGGCTTGGCACTGCGTTGCTATGGCA
>Ga0316611_1000582_pt1 | contig 12113 bp, 9 predicted proteins | sample MIS2016202_MG_FD_207675 | JGI IMG/M metagenome (GOLD analysis project Ga0316611, IMG submission 207675) | Microbial mat bacterial communities from Middle Island sinkhole, Lake Huron, Michigan, United States - MIS.2016.202 | ecosystem: Environmental > Aquatic > Freshwater > Lake > Sediment... | reverse complement strand
CTGTTTATTTCTGTAACACGAGAATTTTTGCACCGCCTTTCTCAAGCTTTCCACGATCACGTTGGTTATATTTCTCAGCTATCAAATTGACTTTCTCGGTCACTTCATTTAGCTTCTTCTTCAATGAAGTGCGTTTTGGTGGTTCTAAACCATCCCAGAACTTTTTGTTGGTGAGTACGATATATCCCAAGTAGCCATGATTGGTCTCAATAAAGCAATTTTGATCTTTGTTATATCCTTCAGCAAGGATGTTAGTCCATGTATTTTCTTGACCATCCACATTTTGCCCCTTGAATCTTCCATCACGTAACGCCTTGGAAGTTTTACTGAAAGGAACAAACAGTCCTTTTGCTCTCCATCGCTCGTCAAACTCTTGTTTAATAACGGCTGAATCTTGAATACGAAAAGTTAAATCCTTGATAAACCGTTTTAAAGCATCTTCTGATCTCTCAGACCCGTCAGCAGGACAAGGTTTCTTGGTGGATAGTTGTTTCATTCCATTGTGCCAGTAGTGCAGTCCAACCAGACAATTTTTTTCTCCGTTCTCGGTATTTTTGCAAATCTTTTCGACAGAGTGTAGTAGTTTTTGCCCCTCTTCGTTCGCTTGAAAGGTTTGTACCGCTGCAACGTTGGCAAAACTAGAACCATCAAATTTGTCAAACCCCTGTTGAGATTGTGCAACGAAATCAGAAAAATCTTTTTGAAATTTGCTTTGTTTTTCCTGATCAGCTTTTTTTGAAAATATCGAAAGCGAGGGCGCAGCAAATTGGATTTTGTTGTTCAGCAAAGCGTCAATCACATTTTCATCATCGTACAACACAGCTTCGGGGTAAACCTCGAACTTAAATTTTTCACTGAGATCAGAATCTTCATTTACCAATCGCTTCAGCATCTGAGCCCCAATACCCTTGGGAGTGTCTCTTTTTACGACATGGGGGAAACGGATCGGAGTTTTGCCATTTTTTGCATTAGGCTCATTTTGTCCACAGCTGATCAGAAGAAATGAGGTGATTACAAGTAAGATAAAAAAACGCATGAAATTTATCCTCGCGGGGTAATCTGGTGCAATGGAACTTCACTGGCATCGTCACGTAACGGTGTGATTTCTTTCTCAGGTTCAGTAGAAAATGTTAGACCGTAAGCTAGAAATCCTATCATGATAACACCAATAGCCCACCAAAGTATTTGCCAAACCCATATAGACGGCATACCAAATAATGCCCAATTGCCAGAAAAAAGCGAATTGCCAATTACAGCACGGGGACCAATGGCAAACACTGCCCATATCCCAACGAAAATAACCGCTGTCCAGCGCATGACTTGAGAAGTTGGCATGGGAGCATATTCTCGAAAAAAATTATGATACTCTCTACGATGTTCAGCCTGTTCTGAATTTTTAAACCTGTTATTTTGCACCCATGAAATGAACCCAACCATGATCAGATTCACCAAGAGTCCCCAACCTGCTGAATGTATCGTTAGGGGCCATCTTCCCCAAGGAAGTTCTACTCCGAATAAAGCAGGAATAATTCCCTCTGTAGCAAGTACGGCAACCAAGCCCAAAAACCACCCTACGATCACAGCGTAGCGTGTCAAATAAGGAAACCAACAGAGTCCCATAAGTGCTGGTGCCATTTGTACTCCAAAGGCAACCGCTAAACCTCCCATGTAGGCAATTGCATCGGTTGATTGTGTGGCTATCCAAATGGCTATCCCAGTAATCACCGTCGTACCAATCATTGCCCAACGTATCTGCCATTTATCAATGAGGTTTTTATTTTTTCCTGTTTTATAGAGAAAATTCACTATGTCTCGACTGATCATGCTGCCTATGGTGGACATGTAGGGAGCCGCAGTTGATTGAATCGCAGCCAAGGCACAAACTGCCAATATCGCGCTCAACCAAGGGCTGGTATCTGCCATCATGCGTATCAGTAGGGGTACAATCAATTCCTGTTTATGCTCTGATTTCATTAAGTCATTATCTTCTAGGAATATTCCCAACATGTTATTGGTGAGTTCGGGATGCGCTTCCCTAAATGCCACATCAACTCCCAGCAAGTGGGCCCCAATCCCTTGAATTGCTGTGAAAAAGATGAGAATGAATCCCATAATGAATGCTGAAGCAATGACCTGTTGAATGAAAAATGCTTTGGGACTTTTGACTGAAAATGCCCACATGGAGAATTCGGGAGAGGATTGAATACCCATAAGAGCAATCATAAAAGTTAGGATAAACATACCCGTCCAATGACTCCCAGTCGCGTCAGTGGCTTGATTCTTGTCAGACACAACTTGAAACATCCCAGAAACTTCGGTATATTTACGAGTAGCATGGTGTTCTTGTTCTAGTTGGGATAGAGCATTGATACCGTTAAGTAATTTTTCACAACCTCCAACATAATCAAGCACTAACCATCCCATGAAAATAATACCGACAGCAAGTAATACCGCTTGCACTGTATCCATCCACGCCACTGCCCGTAATCCTCCCATGATGACATAAATCCATAACACCAAACTAAGCAACAGGATGCCACCGTTGATGGTCAGTGCCCCCGCTTCAGTCAGTTTAACGGCGATAAAAGGGATCATTATTTCAGGGAGATGAGTCCCTTGTGTCAAGATGTGGAACAGAAATCCAGAAGCCTTTAGTTGCACCGCCAAGTATAAAACTGAGAATAAAATCGCTGTTGCGACCACAACAATCCGCATTAAATTACTTTGGTAGTAGGCGGCAAACATTTCACCGGGGGTGACAAAACCACATCGTTTACCAAGCATCCATTGGCGTTTGAGAAAAAATACTCCAGACAGTGGAATAGTAATGGCGTAAAACGAGGCATACGCGGCGGGAAAACCTTCTGAATAAATTAATCCCGGATGACTGATAAAAGTCCACCCTGAAAAAGAAGTGGCTGTCGCAGCAAACACAAACATGGGTGTTGACAGATTTCTACCCGCAATAAAATAATCAAGAGCGGTTCTACCTCTAACAAATTCTTTGAAACCTGTCAATAAACAAAAAAACCAATAAATAGCAACGGCAACGGATAACCAAATAATAATATTGTAGTAATTCATATATTATCTCTGTGTAGATGAATCAATGTCGCACTGAAGACAGTTTTCAGCTAAAATAACTCGTATTGAAACTATATTCCTAGAGGCTACTCATGAAAAAATTATTGTCATCGATCCTATACGTTTTTCTTATATCTCTAATTACAAGTGGAATTCATGCTGAGGAATCCAAGGAACTCGTTGTTGGACTGTTTGTTGACGACAGTGATAGTTATGATGGTGCGCGCCTAGCAATCAAAGAATATAACCGAGGTAAATCTAAATTTTCTGTCCACCTCATTCGTTTGAATTGTGATGAGAGGGTGATGAAGGAACAAGCCGATTCCATCAGACGAGCCAAAGTCCTCGTTGTAGCACCCACTGGTAACTGTAGCAATATCCAAGGAATTTTTGAGGCTAAATTAACCACTGTAACAACCCAATTACGGGCTTCTTTCCTAACAAAAGATGATAAACAACTGATTCCACAAGATATTCTAAACATTGTGTCTTTTCCTGTAAACTTACCTCTATCAAAAAAGACATTCTTTGACAAATATACTCAGGAAATGGGAACGAAGCCAGAACAAAAAAGTATTGATATTTATACGGCAGTTCACATTCTTCTTAAAGCCATTGACATGTCACCTAGCCTTTCTATCGAAAAAATGAGAGAGGAGGTAGAAAAATTCAAGGTTGTTCGAGTCGATAAAGCACCTTTGCGACATGAGCCTCCTGCCACTACTTCCCCGGATTTCGGAAAGATTGGAGAAGGCGATGTTGTGATTCATAAGGGCGATGTTGTGATTCTACAGTCAGAAACCAAGAATAATTATCTTAAGGTAGAGCCTTTCTTACAACCCGACCAAGAGAAGAGTCAAGAGAAGAACAGGTGGATTCAAAGATACTTGGTGAAATAATTAATCTGGTAGCTCTGGTAGCTTTGAAAATTCACATAAGCAAGTGCCACTTTTTGGCGCAGAATATGCGGCGTTCCTCTTTATGGATTGCTCGGTGACCTTATTTATGACACTGAATAGCCGTTGATATGGGACGCTGCGTTCCTCACCCACCTTGCCATCAGCTATCTTTCTGATGGTTTCGTCGCGTGTAGTTGAATATGACTCGCAGCATTTCCCCTTAACAAAAGCAGAAATACCTGCCAATGTGCCATATTCTTCGCTTTTATTCTGAGGTATTTTTGTTGCCTCTTCCATTGTAGCGAAAGCACCATAACCTACTATCCAATAACCTTTCAATTTGCTTTCTACAACATACAGTTGTTCTAAGTCCGGTAGGGGAGCTTCCCTTAGCAGAGCTTCCATATCTTCAGCAGTCAGTTTACTCCCCAATTTGAGAGTAAATTTACCACTGTTGAGCATAGATTCCGTTGCGTGTTTACGCTTCGTCAGAAGTTCAAGATTTTCCGGTGCGGTCGCTGTAGCTATTTCTCGTCTGGAGTCACCGTATTTTGAATAGTTATTATATTTCATAGCGGTTTCTACCTCCGTTGCTGCCTCAATCAACGCTTTTGCTTCTCTCTCTTTCTCATCATCGGTAGATTTCTTCACGTTGGGAATATCCTTATAAACCATTAATATTCTATCCTGTGCCCAATATAGGGTTTCCTCAATATTATCCTCCAAACTTTGATCAGCTTTCCGTAACATCTCAGGAATCTGTGATATTTTTACACCTGATACGTCCGGTTTCAACAGGAATACAAGCAACAAGAGGGTCACAATCAAAAGACTAGCAGGTAAATAAGTTTCCAATAAAGCCGAGTACCAAGGTTCGTTCATTGGCTTCACTGAAATTTTGGGTTGCAAAGGGATAAAGATACCTATTTCAACAAACTGTATAGATTCCGGATTCTCGTCGCGCTGGGCACATTGAAGTATTGCTTGTTTGAGAGCCAAAATTTTAGTTTGCGCGATTTCTGGGTCTTTATCTAATTCATCATCCCGCCACAGTTCAAATATCTGCCCAAAAAATAACCTTTTTAATGTATGTGGAACAAAGAATGTGGTGTACTCATCTATGGCATTACTCTCTAAGGAACGCAACATCAGTTCAATCCGTGACCCATCACCCTCACCCAAAGTGAGTTGATTAGATACGATATAAAATGTTCCTTTTATATCATGAATGATAAACTTGGTTGGTTGATCCAACGGTAAATCGACAGTGCATTGATAAAGTATAATTTTCATGGGTATAGTAACTTCCCGTAAGCAGGAACAAAACTCTTTGTGTAAACCGGCAGAGCATTCATATCATCAAGCAAGTTGGGATAGTCTGCTTCAGTATAACCAATCATATCTTTTTGATACACATGAATTGGAATGAGATTCCTAGGGCAGCCGCCATGGTCTTTTAGAAAATTGGCATAGTTGTCCAATAATGCCAGAAACAGATCATGTGTTGTTGAAAATTTCTGACGATCTTGCTGTAATAGTTGGGCTCTAACATGCTTCAGTATGGTTATGAAGGCACCGAATTCAACACTGTCACCTACTTGACGTTGTTTCAGTGCTAGTATATCCTCGAGAGGTTTAATATTCGTGATGGTTCTGTCTTGTTTAATCCAATTCAGCAAGCCATTTGCATGAAACAGACTAATGAATTGTCCAATTGAGAATGGATTAAAAACATGTACAAAAGGACTTCTCCCAAGAACGCGATTTTTGACCACTGCTTCAATTAAAACCGCCCTCTCCATAATCGTTTTCATATCATTATAGTGCGGATGGTTTGAATCATCACTGGCTTCAAGAATATTCTTGATCTGGCGATACGTCCACAAGAACCAAATAAACAAATTATCTGTCCCATCTTTTCCAAAGGAGCGAAACGGTTCCGTTTGGTATTCTTTCACTCGATTTGGAAAAATGTTGCAGAAATGATAATTAGTATCAATAATGATGGTATTGATCATCCCAAGACTCAATTCTTTCTGAATTTTTTCAACAACGCGATCTCTCACTTGTAAGAAAAATTGTTGAAAATCTTTAATATTCAACAAAGTGAACGCATCTTCGGGCCACCCAATAATATAACTTTGCCCACTAGATTTTTCTAAATGAAATCTTCCTATGATATCCAGATCAATAGAAAGGCGCACCGATCCACCATCTGCAATTAAGCGGCTGATGTCTGCATTCATTCCATTGAGATCAATCACCAAGACTTCCCCCAGTGTGCGACTGTAGTTAGTCAACATGAGTGATAGTAAAGTTTTTCCTGATCCCCCTTTACTACCGGTAACAATATGCCAATTCATGGATAACTCCGTTGGTGAAAGTCATTTAACATTTTGTTTTACCCCTTTGTTTTTCTTAGGACGGGTGCTTCGACCAAGACGAAAAGAAAACAACCGCCACAACCAACGCCAGCAACAGAGTTTATCGTCGCCAATTTGAGCCGTCTCATTCACGAGCTCTTTTTGGAGTTCTCCTTGTTTCTTTAGATCCAACTTTGCCGAGTCAAGAATTTCACGGTCTTTGCGTTTCTTTGCCTCCTCGGCTGCTCTTTTACTGGCGGCAAGGAATTGTTGCACCAAATCAAACTGCTCCCCATAACGCTTTGCCCAGGCTGTGGTAGGAATGGGATCGGTATCACGCCATAGCAATGCTTTTTGTAATTCATTCCCTTCTAACAAAGGTTCTCTTGTGTTTCCTTTATCCCACTTTCGCCAACTTTCCCATGCTTGGACTCCTTTTTCCAAGTCACGATACATTTTTGCCATCTCGGCTTCATCATCTGCCCATTGTCTCAATCGGCCCCATTGAGAGATCAAACTCTCATGCGTGATGTCAATGAACCAATTTAAGGGATCACTTCTGTCCACCCGGAGTAAATCATTGCCCGCCTTGGCAAACTGTTCAATAACCTCGATGATGACGGCTTCCGAAATTTTATCCAAAGCAGTAATGTCTGCCAAGTGACAGGGACGGCGGACATATTGATCATCACAACGCTTTTCGGTCAACTGTTTAAACAAAATCTCAGCGACTCCTTGTGCATCAATTGTCTCTTCTTGCGTTCCACTCATTACTTTTAACGTCTTTAACTCTCTATAAATCTCATCTGCATGAAGGGAGAGGGCTTGCATTTCCCCGATCCAATTGTAATCATTGAGGGTTAGCTCAATATTTGAGACGTTAGAATTGGCGGATTTATTGGCAACCACTTTCCACATCCGCATCAACACATGTTGCAATAATGGGAGGCGTTCTGGGTGATAACGCATTTCTTCTTGCAATTTATCAAGTAAAGCTACCCGGATTGTACCGTTAAATTGTCCAGCGGGCTTTTCAATGACTTCACTCAACTGTTCCTGAGTCAGACGAGGTAATAAGAAAAAACCTCGATTAATTACCTCAGGCAATCCCAGAAATCGCGCACAATCCCCCAAAAACTCCAATCGCATGGTCAGCATAATATAAATATTGGGGTGTTGGGAACAAGTGAGTAATAATTGAACAAAATTATTAATCTCTTTAGATTCTTCAGAAGCATTTTGATGAAAACGGAAGACCTCTTCAAACTGGTCAATCAACAAGAATAGCTTAAATCCTTTGGGTTTTAATTTAATATCAACAATATTGGTTAAACCATATTGAGTTTGCTTCAGTTCACGCGTTAACTCGTTTACTACCTGTTTTCTGTCCTTATCCGGAGCATACAATTGTTTGAAATAATTGTTTTCCAACAACTGTTCGGCAAGATTGGTAAATGGGTGTAAGCCCGGACGACAATCCACAATACACCAGTCCACATGAGCGTCCATTTTACCTGCTTCTAAATCTGGGATAAGCCCTGCTTTCACTAAGGAGGATTTGCCATAGCCAGAGGGCGCAACCACTGTGACGAAATGTTGTTGTGCCAACAAATCGACCAACTTGTTAACCGTGTTCTCTCGCCCATGGAATAGGTCCGAGTCTGCATATTGAAAAGGTCGGATACCCAAGTAGGGACATGGTTTGTCTGAATTAAGATTCATGCGCGATAGACCTCCATAAATTTATTTAACTCAAATGGCGAACAGGGCAGTCTCAAGATATTTTCTTCATTTTCTTCAATATGGTTCAACAATAATGGGTCTCGCTTCTCTTCACAAATGGCGATAACCTTCACAGGATGAGCCCGCTGAGACTTGATTTTTTGATAATAACGATAATGTTGTTCTACCCAAGCCCGCGGTACCCTAGCACCACAAACAATCAGCATCGCAGTGCACCGCTTGATACTTTGAATCAAATCCTCTTCAAGCATTTGGGCAGTAAGCGAGCCTTGCTTTGTGATAGCCAGTGGTAAAGTACATTGAATTTTTTGGGATTTTAAAGAATCTCTGATCTGTTCAGCCAAATGTTTGTCGCGCGGAATTGCGTCTATAAACACAAATTTATCTGAATCATTGAGTTGCCCATCGAACTGTGCAATTGATTTCCTTTCTAGCATCAATTCTGTTGCTAATGTCATTAGGTTAGTGGCAATCGCCTCAATCTCATATTGACAATCTTTGCCTGCGGGTATAATCGTAATACCATCTAGTCGCCACAGCTTATAAAAAAGCCCTCCCCGATGTTTTCGCAGTGGATTGAGACGCTCCGCGATAACTTCATCATTATTAGGATTTACATCATCTATTTCAACCTCAATCACTTTTGTTAGAGAATCGGCGCGCTGAATGAAATATCTCAATTGGGCTTCGCAATAACGAGAATGGATATAGGCGGGAGAGGTCACTGCCACAAAGAAGGTTGCCTTGGCTAATTGTTTTTCACTTTCTGGAGTCAACTGGGACGCTTCATCGCGTGGATCCTCTTCACGATAAAAAGTGAATACAATATCCTCTTGCGTCTTTCTCAATTGCTTCAATGAATTGGCTAATATCTCAATAAAAGTATTAACAACCCAATCCTCATCTCGTTTAGCATAACTGACGAAAACATGTTCAGGCATATCATTATCCCTGTTTTTCAAAGAATCTATTGTTTAACCACAAAAGATTTCATCCCGCCTTCCCCAGAGAGAGAAGCCGCTTGTTTGTTAATTTGTTGATACTCCGTAATAATTAATTTACGCCAAGTCCACCAAGTTGCTCCCGCCAAACCGCCCCAAAATAGTGTAATTATCGCGCTCAATTTTAGCATTTGTGAGTCATCAGATAACTGTGTCCACAAAAATAACAACGTGCAAACCAAAATCAAAACGGAATTTAAAGTCCATCCACGACAAACCCGTAGCCGACTCCTACCATATTCCAGTTTCACACTCAAATATTCAGATTGGGTATAGATGATATGCCGCTTCTCAAACAATTGAACACGGGCTTGTTCTTCGTTTTGAGTCTTAAAGCACTCAGATTTTAGTTTTTTTCCCCATAACTGATCAAAAATTCCGTTTGCCACCCTGTCAGTGACAATACCAAGCACATATATCACAGAGAACACTGGAATTGCGCCTACAAGTACCGACATCTCGCCCAGTTCCATCTGTTTGATATACACCAGCAGATCACAAAATGGTTGATAACCAAGGACAGTCATCAACAACATGATCACCCAAATAATTGCCCCCACACCAATCATAACAAGCTCTACAAATAAATTAGTGGTATTCACATCAGTGCTCCTAATTTGGTTTATCAGCAACTTTTAATAAGGCATGAGCATGTCGCCTTGCCCAACCTTGAGCTACTAAATCATCCTCTGTAAAATTTTTGGTGTATTCTTTGTACAAAACAAGTTCCACTAAAAAAGCCGCATCTGCCGTCCAGTGAACACCAATTTTTTCATGGATTTCAGCAAGATAAAGACTCTCTTTTCCTAAATAACGATTCAGGGTTTCTTTCAGTTTGCTCAATTTCTGAATACCGGCTCTGTTACACCCCCAAACGAGCATCGATAAATCACGTTCTGATTCTATAGAGCGGCGAATATGAAAACCTGCTTTTTCGGCTTGGCGTATCAACTCTTCAACAAGTTTTGAATCACGACCGCTAAGAAAATCATTCAATTTATCCAAATCAATCGTGATTTCCTTGTATTGTTTATGAAGCGAGACAAACTGTTTGTCAGCAAATTCAAGCATCGCAGCTAGCAGAAATAACTCTCGTCTCAACTCAACAGGGGCATCTTCTTCTCGTTTATAATCAACCAATTCAGAAAATCTTGCCCAGCTATGTTGTAATAAAGTACGAATTTGGATTTCTGCATGTTTTCCACAGGCGCGTTTCACAACGTAATGCTCAGAGCGATAACCAAAACACCCCTCATGTTTGTTCACTGACTTATCCCGCTTGTTTTCGTGATACACTATCTTAAACTTCTCTGTGATGACATTTTCAATAACCTCCCCAATATCATCAGGATGACGAACAACAATACGAATCCCTGCGAGATCATGTATTTCATTTAAAGAATCATAAGGTTTATCATCGTCGCGATAAGGCTTGCGCTGGAGTTTACTTCTCAAGCTATCTACGCTTTTGGTACGCGCGGTGACAATTTCGTGTTGAATCTTGTTTTCTTCCAAATAGCCAATAATTTCAGTTTTTAACTCCTTAGTCAGTGTTTGGTATTCTTGAAATTTGTTCGGATTCTGATACTCCAAAATAAACTTCTGAACATCCACTGCCTGTTTGTGATGGTGACTCATCTCACAATTTGATTTATCAGCAATTTCTAATAAGGCATGAGCATGTCGCCTTGCCCAACCTTGAGCTACTAAATCATCCTCTGTAAAATTTTTGGTGTATTCTTTGTACAAAACAAGTTCTACTAAAAAAGCCACATCTACCGTCCAGTGAACACCGATTTTTTCATGGATTTCAGCAAGATAAAAACTCTCTTTTCCTAAATAACGATCCAAGGCTTTTTTCAGTTCGCCCAATTTATGAATACTGGCTTTGTTACACCCCCAAACGAGCATCGATAAATCACATTCTGATTTTATAGGGCGGCGAATATGAAAATCTGCTTTTTCGGCTTGGCGTATCAACCCCTTAACAAGTTTTGAATCACGACCGCTAAGAAAATCATTCAATTTATCCAAATCAATCGTGATTTCCTTGTATTGTTTATGAAGCGAGACAAACTGTTTGTCAGCAAATTCAAGCATCGCAGCTAGCAGAAATAACTCTCGTCTCAACTTAACAGGGGCATCTTCTTCTCGTTTATAATCAACCAATTCAGAAAATCTTGCCCAGCTATGTTGTGATAAAGTACGAATTTGGATTTCTGCATGTTTTCCGCAAGCGCGTTTCACAACGCAATGCTCAGAGCGATAACCAAAACACCCCTCATGCTTGTTCACTGACTTATCCAGCTTGTTTTCATGACGCACTACCTTAAACTTCTTTGTGATGACATTTTCAATAACCTCCTCAATATCATCAGGATGACGAACAACAATACGAATCCCTGAGAGATCATGTATTTCATTTAAAGAATCATAAGGTTTATCATCGTCGCGATAAGGCTTGCGCTGGAGTTTACTTCTCAAGCTATCTACGCTTTTGGTACGCGCGGTGACAATTTCGTGTTGAATCTTGTTCTCTTCCAAATAGCCAATAATTTCAGTTTTTAACTCCTTAGTCAGTGTTTGGTATTCTTGAAATTTGTTCGGATTCTGATACTCCAAAATAAACTTCTGAACATCCACTGCCTGTTTGTGATGGTAACTCATCTCATATTCCTTGTGGTTGTCAAAACGGGAGAATATGTTGAATTATAGTCTAAAATGCAAAGAGTCTCGTCAAAAATTTTGAGCAAACCCTTTCGCTATGCTAACGCAAAAATCAATCTTTGCTTTGGCAGACTCATTCTTAATCATTACATTAATAATAATGTCAAATGGGTTCTATACGTTATTTTAGTATCCATTATGAAGCGTTTCGGTAACAGGAACTAACTCCTCTTGCTGTAATTTCCACAAATGCGCATACACCCCGTCCAAATTCAACAATTCTGTGTGAGTGCCCCGCTCAATAATCTCGCCATGTTCCATCACTAAAATCTGCTCTGCATCCACAATCGTTGACA
>Ga0316611_1000581_pt1 | contig 12159 bp, 10 predicted proteins | sample MIS2016202_MG_FD_207675 | JGI IMG/M metagenome (GOLD analysis project Ga0316611, IMG submission 207675) | Microbial mat bacterial communities from Middle Island sinkhole, Lake Huron, Michigan, United States - MIS.2016.202 | ecosystem: Environmental > Aquatic > Freshwater > Lake > Sediment... | reverse complement strand
ACCCTCTATCCATTGAATCAAATTTTCGACCTCGTATTTTGTAGGCATGCAAATGGTAAAGCGTATTTCGATATTTAGGGCCAGAAAATAATTCTCTTTTTTTTGACAACTTTCGCAATTACACCCAGGATAGTCTTTTTTGGAAATAAGGTTTCGGCTGGGGATGTCATGTTATTTGTCTTTCATCATGGTTTTTAGTGGAAGGGTAAAATAAAATTTAGCACCGACACCGATTTGCGCCTCGGCCCAGACCGTGCCGCCGTGGCGGTGGATGATGCGTGAGACTGTGGCGAGTCCGATGCCGTTGCCAGCGAAGTCCCGCAAAGAGTGGAGGCGCTGGAAAGGGGCGAAGAGTTTGTTGACATATTTCATGTCGAAACCAACGCCGTTATCTTGGACGCAAAAAATGGTGCGGGTGCTCTCCGTGACGGCTGAGAAGGAAATCCTGACGGGGTTTTTGCCCGCAGAATATTTCCATGCGTTGCGGATGAGGTTTTCCAAAACCACGGACATGAGTCCAGGGTCGGCATGTATGACGAGGTTGTCCTGCACATCAGCCACCAAGTTGCGGGAGGGTTTTTCTTTGACGATTTCGTCGAGGATTGTCCGTGCGAGGGCGGAGAGGTTGGTCTCTTTTTTGATCAATTCAGTCTTGTTGAGGCGCGAGAGTTTAAGCAGGTCATCAATGAGGATGGACATCCTCTGGACGGCAGCGATGACTTTGTTGCCCATCATCTTTTCGTTGTCGTCGAGTTTCTCTTTTGCGCTTTCGAGGAGTTGTTCGGCATAGGCTTCCATGCTCCTGAGCGGGGTTCGTAGGTCATGGGAGACGGCGTAGTTGAAGGATTCGAGTTCTTTGTTTGCAGCACTGAGTTGGCTGTTGCGTGTATTGAGGTCGTCATTGAGCATCTCGACATAGCGTCCGAGATGTTTCATTTCGTCCATGAGTCGGCAGTTCTCGTCAATCACATCGTGGAGGTGGCGGATGTCGAGGTTTTGCTGGCCGATGGTTTCTTCGTTGGCCACGATCTGCTCCTGCTGAGTCGTGGCTGAGACAGCGGGGATGGGAGGTGTGCCAGATGTGGTGGGTGCTGTCATCAGAATAGCTCCACATTATCGCCGAGATTCTCTTGGCTGCTTTGAGCTTTGGGCGAAGCTGGTTGGGGTTTGGAATCTCCGTCTTCGCTCTCTTGCTTGCCCGTTTTTTTATCGTCCTGTTTGTTAGGCACTATGACTGCTTCCAAAACTTCCTCTTTGCTTTCGGCTGGAGAAGAAAAATCTTCGAAAAAATCAATGTTGTTATCGCTTGGTGCTGCTGTTTTTTTCTCGGTTTCAGGGGTTTCCACAGTAGCGGAAAAATCTTCGAATAAAATATCGTCACTAGCACCTGAAGCTGCACCTGTGGAAGATGGTGTTAGGGCGGTAGTGGTGTTGGTAAATAATAGCGGGTCAGATTCACTGCCGTGAGATCCGTGGTTCACGGTTTTGAGCGCTTCAGCTTGAACGGAAAACTCGTGCGCCATGGTGTAATATTTTTTCCCGAGCAACGCGACCATGGTTTCGGCTTCGGAACGCTGTTTGGTGGTTAATTTGGCAGCGTCTCCGCACATGCGGGCATAGAGGTTATCAAAAAATGTTTGAGAATGTTCGGCGGACTCTTTAACGAGCTGTGGAAATTTCAATCTTTCAGAAGCGGTCAGGAAGAGTGCCTGAATTTCTTTTTGCTTGGCGGATATGTCAACGAGGACGGTGTTGATGCCTGAGTCTGCATTGGCGAGTTTGGCTTGGGATTCTTGAGACTCCATCCCGAGGTAGCGGCGTTCTTCAACGATGAGGATATGAAAATCGTCGAGTCTTTCATCTACATTTTTCAGGCTGGATTGCATGAGTTCGATGATATGGGATATGGTTTCAACTATCTCGATGATCTGGTCGGAGTGAACGCGGACAGAATTGGCCAGGACGGCGAGCGCGGCGCCATTGTGTATGTTTTCTGCGAAAATCTGAGCATTGAGCGCGGCGTAGCGGATATCAATGGCGAGACTGCGTATTTCTTTGGTGCAATCGGTGAAGGTCTCTGTGAGTGGTTTTATGGCCTTTCGGATGTCGGTGATTTTACCGTTAGTTTCATCAATGATGGCAAGGATTTTATCAATGCTCCCGGACATCTGTTGTATCAGCCCTGAGTCTTCGGTTGTTTTGGCACTTTTGCCGGCGATCTCCGCCATAGATGTGGCTGCGGATTGGATGCCGCCAAGCCCATCTTGGATCGTGGTGGCGGCTTCTTTGAGTTCGCCCATGACCACATTGATTTGCTTTGATTGGATAACTGAGGCTTCCCCGATAAATTGGTGCAGGACGATGCGTTCGAGATTGCCTTTTTTGGTTTTATCAATTTCCAGCAGCATTTCATCCATGGCCTCTGCAACATGGTCAATTTTTTGTCTCGCCCTGTCTTGGCATTGCAGGGCTACAACGACATTTTTTGTTTGCGTGGCTATGGCTGCGGCATGGGAAGTCAATGTTTCGGCTGCGGCACTGGAATTTTTGAATTTTTCAGCGACAGAGGCAAGATTGGAGCGGCACAGGGCGAGATGGTCGGCGACTTCATGTTTGTGGACTTTGACCATGGTCTCAAGCGCGTCCAACATTTTCTTGCTAGTGCTGCTGGCACCTTCGAGTATATGAAACTGGGCGAGGGTAGCTTCCTCGACGCTGGTGGCGATAAGAACCATCGCTTTACCCAAGTTGCGGAATGCCATTTGGGTCTCTTCATCGTAAAAACTGCAATGAATGGAAATTTGCAGGGTGGTGATGGGGATGAACTTGAGGTGGTTTTTGAGGTTATTTTGGTAGCTTGACACTTTTACAAGATTCTCGCTGAGTTCCTTGAAAAAGCCAAATACATGATTGAATTGGTCGTAGCTGGCTTCCACCAAGTCCTCGGATGTTTTGAGGAGTTGGAAGGAGAACTGGATCGCCTCATTACTCTCTGTGCCGCCCGTTTTTTCGATGAGTTGCTCGCATGATTTTTTCAGGGAGCGCCCAGAACGCGACATTTGTTGCATCGAGGAACCGAGTTCGAGAAAGTCCTGCTCCACATTGGCCAAGAGTTCTGTCAGTTCTTTTTTTTGTCTCCCCACATCAACACGGAGCGCGTCATCCTTCTGTTGTTGCGTTGCTAAACCGAGTTCAATAAAGCCATGTTCCGCATTGTGCAAGAGTCTGGCGGGTTCTTTTTCTTTCACCACACCAACATGGAGTTCGGCAGCCTTCTGCAACTTGCTCTCCTTTGATGAATGGCTCTTCGAAAAAAATGGAGTGCGCCCAAACAAAGTTTGAACTCTAAAAATAGCGATGTCCCAAGGTGCTGGCATATATGTGAGATCAGGCATCCCCTTCGAGGTTGAGCAGGATTCTGAGGCTTTTGATGATTTCCTCGGGTTCGATCGGTTTCCTCAAGAAAAGGTTCGCTCCAGCCGCTAAACTATCTATGCGAGTCTTGTCGGAGCGTTCTGTCGAAATAACGAGGATAGGAATATCGGCAAACTCCGGGTGTTGACGGATTTTTTTAATGAACTCCTTGCCATCGAGCCCTGGCATATTGATGTCAGTCATGACCGCGCTGATACCGCCATCAAGAAGCCATTCTAGCGCTTTCTCAGCGTGGCTGGTGGTGCGAGTCTCGAACCCCGCCATTTTGAGAATCCGTTCGTGAAACCCAAGCACGAGCTTAGAGTCATCAACGACAAGGATGGTTTGGGGGTTCATGGGGACTAGATTTAGGCGGCCAAGAGTTGTTTGGCATCGGTGAACCGTTTTTGGCACCGTGTCAGGAGTGCATCGAGTTTGATGCCCGACCAGTGCGGGTCTAGCGTCAGCGGGTGTTGCTCCAGCGGTTGGGGTTCTGGATTAGTGAAGCCGTTCCCGTTGGATTCTGTCCATCGAATCGCAAAATTAAGCGCGAGGGCAAGCATGCGGACATTCTCGCTGGCAAGCTCTGGGGTGAGCTGGTGTTTGATGGTTTCCGCGACATTTTCTGGGAAGCCCCAAGATTTCATGAGGCGGCTGCCGACTTCGGTATGATTCATTCCGATCAGGTCAACCTCCCATTCTTCCAGCGATTGTTTGCCGTCCCAGAAAATGGTGACGCGCATTTGTTCGAGTGTCTGGTTGATGACTTTGCGTCCGATGGCGTGGAGGATGCCTATGGTGTATGATTCTTCTTTGGGGAGATCGAGAGCCGATGAAAGCTCTTCCATGAGGATGGCCACGGAGACGGTTTTCTCCCAATATTCCAACGAAGTGAGACCATAGTTTTGGAGGTCGCTGGCGACTGTGCTTTTGCTGATGCTTAATCCAAGGAGGTGGTAAACTTCTCTGAGCCCGATGCGCTGCATGGCGGTCTCCAGGTTGGCGGACGGCTCCGTGAACCCATACACCGCACTGCTGCTGAGGCGGATGATGTCTGCGGTCATAGAGGCATCAAGCTTGATAATCTCCGCGATGTCGCTGAGCGTGGTGTCCGGGTCGCGGACTTTGGCGCAGGCTTTGGCGAAAACGGCGGGGGATGGATTCAGCTTTTGGACTTTTAGGATGGCGTCTTGGATTTCTTGTTGGTTTGGCATAGTTCTCCTTGATGTGGTCTAGTTCTCCAGTAGGACACGGATTTGTTCGAGGATATCTTCGGGTTCGCAGGGTTTTACAAGATAGACATTAGCACCCGCTTCGTAGCCACGGGTTTTATCTTTTTCCCCTTTTTCTGTGGTGACGATCGCGATGGGCAAACTTTTGAATTTATCGTCTGTCCTGACTCTGCGGATAAATTCATAACCATCCATGACGCCCATGTTGAGGTCGGTCAGGACGAAGGCAATGTCTTGCGAATAAAGTTTCTCCAGCCCGTCCGACCCGTCAATAGCGGAAACGGCTGCGTAACCACCAGCAGTGATGATGCAGGTATGGTAGTGGCGCACGGTGGGGGAATCATCAACGATGAGGATGTTTTTCATGGGTTCATTCCTTGTAATAAATGAGGTGTGGCCCCATGCGTCTGAGCTTGAATGCGTTGGTGATTCTGCCGATGGACTCAGAATGGCCGAGGAAGATGTAGCCGCCGTTGTTGAGGCTGTTGTAGAAGTTGTCCACGGCTGCCTTGCGTGAGATGTCATCGAAATAAATCAGGACATTGCGGCATAATACAAAATCAATGTTCCGCATTTTGCGCATGGCCATGCGGTCGTTCAAATTCAGGTGGTTGAACTCGATCATGCGCTTGATTTCTGGCTTCATGATATAGCGGTCTCCGCGTATGCTGATGTATTTATCGAAATAAGAATCGGGGACATCCTTGACGGAGCGCTCTTCGTATTCGCCCGCGTTTGCCATGCGCAGTCTTTCTTCGTCAACATCGGTAGCGATGATGCGGATGAACCATGAGTCGAAATCATGAATGATCTCTCTGAGGATGATAGCGAGGGTGTAAGCCTCTTCTCCCGAGGAACAGCCCGCTGACCAAATGTTGATGCTCCGGTTATTTTTTTCTAATTTCTTTTGAATGATGTCGGGGAGGCAGAAGTCGGCGAAGGCTTGCAACTGCTCGAATTCGCGGAACATGTAGGTCTCATTGGTCGTGATGAGGTTCGCCAACGCCTGCATTTCGATGTCTTTGAGGTCGTTATATTTGAGGTGAAAGGCATAATCCTCGAAGCTATGGATGCCGAGTGCGACCATCCTTTTTTCGAGGCGCTTCTCCAAAAAATAGATTTTCTGTTCCTCGAAGTGGAGCCCGAGTTTTTGATAAATCGTGTCCCTAATTTTTATGTAGGTGGATTTTTCAATGGTCATGGTGTGCCTTGTGGATCGCTGGTGGCGCGAGTCCGAGTTAGGGTTTTCCATGTCTCTTTGAGAATTGATGGAACCTGTGGGTCGTCAGGATATTTTTGCAGGACGATACTCACGGAAGTCTGGTCTCCGATCAAGCACAGGGTTTGAAGGCATGCGCTTTGGAGCATAGATGAGTTGCTTTCGAGAAATATTTTTTCAACGAGTGGTTTGAACTGCGTTTTTCTTTGTGTGCCAACATATTCGACGGCGGTGATCCGCACATTTATGTCCGCATCGTTGAGTGCTTTGCCATAAATAGAGTTCGCCAGATCAAGCTCGATGATTGTGAGGGTGTCGAGCGCGAATTTTCGGATGTCCGGATCAGAATTGTCGAGTTTTTCCAAAAGCATAGGGATGGCATGAGCACCCTTTTTCTGGAGGATGCCGACCGCACCGTTGCGGACAAATGGGTCTTCGTGGTCGAAAAGTTTGGCGAGAGGCTCAAGAACTTCGGGAATTTGAAGCCGTTCGAGCGCGACGATCAGCGCTTCTTTGACGATTCTTGATTGGTCAATTTTGAGGCGTTCGATCAGCGGCTCCACGACTTGCGGGTCGTTGATGTAGCTGAGGTCTTCCGCCGCGTAGCAACGGTCTGTTTCATCCTCCGATTGGAGTGCGGCAATGTGTTCTTCAATCTGGCTCATACTTTTCTCAATATTGCTTCTGCGATTTTATAGCTGGGTAAAAGCTCTTTGGCTCCGCCCCGTTTGTAGGCTTCCTGTGGCATACCGTAAACAACGGCTGTTTCCTCGCTCTCGGCTATGGTGTGTCCGCCAGCTTTCGTGATTTCCACCATCTGATCTGCCCCGTCATCTCCGATGCCGGTCATAAGCACTCCAATGGTGTCACGGCCATAAACTTTCAGGATGGACTCCATCATTACAGATGCGGAGGGCATGAAGAGAGTTTGTGGTGTTGATGGTGTGCGGATGATGACTTTGTTCAATAACTTTTCGTAAGCGATCATCTGGAAGCCGCCTTTGCCGACATAGCAGGTGCCAGGCTGGATTTCTGCCCCGAGTTCGGCCTCGACCACTTTGATCTGGCATGCGTCTTGAAGTCTTTTCGCAAAACTGGCTATGAAGCTGGCCGGCATGTGTTGGACTAAGAAAATGGCTGCGTTGATCTCCTTGGGTAGCAATGGCAACACTTCCATGATCGTGGCTGGGTCACCAGTGGAAATGCCAATGGCAATCGCCTTATAACCGAATTTGCCAGCAGGCGTTACGACAGAACTGTAGTTGCGTATGGCGGGCGGCGGTGTTTCCCGCGTTTGGCGGATTCTCGCCTCCCTTTGCCTGCGGATGTTGCTGAGAGATTTGGCTCCGGCCGCATATTTTAATTTTTTGACAAGCTCATCGGCGACGACTCCCATGTTGGCACTGACAGTGCCATCTGGCTTCCCAACATAATCGAAGGCACCCAACTCCAATGCCTCAAAGGTGGTGAGTGCCCCTTTTTGGGTGAGGGATGAAACCATGATCACCGGACAAATCTCTTCCTCTACGATATATTGCAACACCGTCAGCCCGTCCATGACTGGCATGTTGATATCAAGCGAAATGACATCGGGCTTGAGTTCCCTTGCTTTGTCGAGGGCGTCCTTACCGTCGCGTGCGGTGTCGAGGAGTTCGAAATCGGGATCTTCCTCGAGAATACGCCGTAGCGTCCGCCGCATGAGCGCGGAATCGTCAGCTACCAAGACTCTGATTTTTTTTGGCATTGGCGTGGCAGTCACTAAACAGACTTCTCCCCTCCTGTGAGGGAGGGAGAAGTCATGTTCAGCAACAGTTTAGTTGTGTTATTCCAGAATCTTTTCAACAGCAAGCAACACCACCATGCGCTTGCCTTGATCCACTTTGGCGATGCCCGAGATGTATTGCTCGGAAACACCAGCCGACATGGAAGCCGGCGGGCTAGAGATGTCGTTGTTCGATACATTCAACACCTCTCGCACGGAATCCACCATGAGACCTGTTTTGGTGCCTTGGTAATCCATGATGATAACGCGTGTGCGGTCATCATATTCTTTCTGGCTTAGGTGGAAGCGTTTGCGTGCGTTGATTACGGGTATGATTTCACCCCGCAGATTGCAAATGCCTTCCATGTATTCCGGGGCACTGGGTATTTTCGTCATTTTGCTGTAACGGTCAATTTCCTGAATTTGGGAAATCGGGATACCGTACTCACCGTCCGCGAGCCTGAAGGTCACGAATTGTTTTTCGTCGGCGATAGAACCGTTACTGGAGTGCCGGTGCGCATCGTTGTTAGCGTTGGCTCCGCCTCCGTCTCGATTGGATAACTGTTTCATGGATTCATCCTTGGTCAGGTGGTTTGAGTCCAGGATCATGATCAGGCGCTTCCCTTCGTTGAGTTTAGCGATCCCCATCACGAACCCTGAGTTGCCCATTTTCGGGGGCTGGTCAATCTGGCTTTTCCCGACATTAAGAACCTCGCGCACTTTATCTACTACGAGCGCGACGAGCTGACCCGCTGCATCCACCACAACTAGGCGTTGGTCTTCACGGATAGATTCGGCCACCGTGTGGCCAAACGCTTCGATGAGTTGGAGTGCTACCGAGTATGATGCGCTGGTTTCAGATTGGAATTTCCGGTGAGCGGCAGAATCCTCCCCACGCGGGAGACCCGACAACGAATGGAGGTCTTTTGGAATCTGCTCTACCGAAGCTTTTATTTTGGCGAGCTGTTCGATGATGACCTGACTCGATGTGCTGAATGTGGAAGTCCATTTGATGATTTGATCCAGTGCGGCAGTCGGCAGTTTTTCGGTCGTATTGCTTTTGACCGACGAGGCTACCGAGTTGCGGTTGTCTTCGAGAGCGGCCTTGATGGATAAAGACCTGCCGACGAGTTCATCGCTGTGCGCTTTGAAGCCCAGCAAGACACGGAGGTCGAGCACAGGCAGGATATTTCCCCTCACGGTCAACATCCCAAGCACATAGCTCGGCACATCAGGAACCGCATTGGGTTTTTCGTAGCGCAGGATTTCCCTGACTTTTTCCATCGGGAAGGCGTATTCTTCCTCGCCCAACCTGAAGGAAACGATCTGCGTGGTTTCGTCCATTTTTGAGTTTCCGGCAGCAGTCTCCCCAGCATTTTCCTGCAAGGTGCTTTGTGCCTGTTGCTGGCTCTGGATGTCTAGTAGGCAGATCGGTTTCGGGTCGAGGTCGAGGATCATCCGCTTGCCGTTGTCCAGCTTGACAACCCCTTTGAGGAAGTCGGAGCTGATACCCCGGACGACAGGGGGTGGAAGGTCTTCATCACCTTTATTGATCCGGGTCACCTGCCGAACGCGATCCACGCGCAGTCCTGTCCGTATGCCGTTGACATCTATGACCAGAACGCGGGTGCGGTCGGTCTCTTCCGCACGCGGCATACCGAATCTGGAACGGGTGTCAATGATGGGGAGGATCATGCCTCTGAGGTTGGCAACGCCATCGAGGTAGTCGGGTGCCATGGGCACCCTAGACATTTTCGGTAGGCGAATGATTTCCTGCACGGACATGATATTGAATCCAAACTCCTCGTCTCCGAGGGAAAAGGTCACAAGCAACTGCTCGTCACCAATCCCTTCGGAGGAAGCTGTTTCATTTGTCATAATTTTCTCCGTTAGACTTCCTCTTTTTTAAGAGAGGAAGTCTGGTTGTGTTTCTATTAACCATGCTGAAGTTCGTCGGCTTGCGAGGCGATATCCTCGACGGCTTGGGCGATCTCTTGGGCGGCTTTCGAACATTCTTCGGCGGCGGAAGCTGCTTCTGTGGATGCGCGGTTGGACTCTTGAGCCGCAGCGCTGATTTGCTCGTTGGCTTTGGCTGCTTCCTCAAGTGCTTTGAGAGATTCTCCAGCACCGATCTCAATCTCCCTGATGCCCACTTGGATCGCATCTGTATCTTTCGCTATAGCTTCCAAGCTCGCAGAGGATGCTTTAGCTTTTTCCGCCTCGCTGGCCGCCGTCTTGCCTGCTTGCTCAATGTCTGAGGCCACTTTGGTGATCTGTGTTTGGATGCTCTTTACAAGGTCTTTGATGCGGTCGGCATTTTCGCTGCTCTCGTTGGACAAGGAGCGGATGTCGGCGGCGACAACTGAAAACCCGCGACCGAATTCTCCGGCACGGGCTGCTTCCACATTGCCATTGACGGCAAGCATGTTGGTCTGAACCGATACCATGACGATGGCATCCACGATTTTGTCTATACGGCGGGTTCTCTCTTCGAGTTCTAGAACATTTTTGGCAGAGGTAGCAGCCGCTTGCGCGGACTCACTGACTGCCTTGATCATGCTATCAACATTCTCTTTATTCGTTTTCAGAATATTTTTGATTTCATCGCTCTTGGCCGCGGATGCTTTGGCCCGATCAAGCATGCCATTTGCGGCTTCATTCAACTGTTGGCCGAGTTCTTTGGCGGATTCGGATGCCTTGGCTTGGATCGCGGATGCCTTGTTGATTTGCTCAATGGCGGTCGCGATTTGGGATGCGGAGGCTTTGACTTCCTCGGTGTTTGCGGAGAGTTCTTCAGCTCCAGCAGCAAGTTCTTCCGCAGACTTTATCACATTGGTGGATGATTTCAGCGACTCGGCGGAATCGGCCAAGCTCGATGAGGCTTGGTTCATCTCATTGTAGGCTTTGGACTGCTCTTGCACCGCTTTCAGCGCTTCTTCACATGCGGAAGAAGATTCTTCCGAAGCCGAGGCGATTTGTTCGGCGCCTTTGAGGTATTCGCGGGAACCGTTCAATGCTTGGTTGGCGTTGGACGCAACGGTTTCGCACCCTTTTTGAATCTCCACCATTTCATTGGCAACCCTCAAGAGGTCTTTGGTGATGACTTTTGCTTTTTCGACTTCTTCTACCCCTTTTTGACCGGCAAGTTCGGTGTCGCGTGCCACGACTTTGACTTGGGTCTGGATTTCGTTGACCACTTCTTGAATGCCACGGGCACTCTTCTCGCTCATTTCCGCAAGGTTGCGGACTTCGTCAGCCACGACTGCAAACCCTTTGCCATGCTCACCAGCACGGGCGGCTTCGATAGCTGCATTGAGTGCGAGGAGGTTGGTCTGGTCAGCGATTCTCGCAACGGCGTGAACGATTTTGCCGATTTCCTCGGAAAGTTTTTCGAGTTCCCCGATCATCCGTGCCGATTCGATATTCGTTTTGGCTGCGGAACCCACTCCAGCGATCAAGGCCTCAATTTCTCCAGATGTTTTTTTGACAAGACCTTGGAGAGTATTAACCGTGGTGAGCGAGCCCTGTGCCCGTTGGTTGGCTTGGTCGGAAGATTTTTCGATCTGGTTGATCGCTGCTCTTGATTCCTCAGCAGCGGCACTGGCCTCTTGGGCACCAGTGGCGATCTGTTGCATGGTCTTTTCAAGCTGATGGACAGCACTGCTGGCCTCGTTGATAGCCGAAGCAACTTGCTCGGTGGCGGCAGATAATTTCTCCGCTACTGCCTGTGCGCGTGCCATCGTTCTGGCGCGTGCTTTTTCATCTGCCATTTTTTTGGCGGCAATACGATCAGTGGATACATCATCGGTTTGACGGTGGAGGACGGCTACGCCCTTAGGAGCTGCCAATGAGCGATCTCCTACGCGACGAACTGGATTATGGGTTTCAAGCGACATGTTTTTCCTTTATTTATATTGTTATTTATTTATGGTTGATTATTATTTCCTCCGTGCAAGCGCGGAAGAAATAAATACGATACTGGATCGAGTGCGTTCAATTGTCCGCACATAGACTCTTGGATGAAGGATGTTCTACTGTGAGCCGTGAGCCGTGAGCCGTGAGCCGTGAGCCGTGAGCCGTGAGCCTAAAGCAAACTGGAGCTTCAAAAACATCTTAACAAGAGATTAAGTAAATTCCTCATAAAATCAACTTTTTTATTTTTTTATCCATGCGTCGGTAATGATGAGTGTATTACCTTGGCCGCACGGTTCAACTATGATCTCACCGTCATATTTGCACATTTGCGTGAGTGGAAAAAACCACACAAAGGTGACAAGATTCACCCTAGAGGTATAAAGAATACAGGGGAATATTTTATAAACCCTTAAACCCTAAACTCTTAAACTCCCACAGAGTGTGGTGCGGGCACCCTTGCCTGCATCTTGCCGCCGTTTTTCTTTAAACCCCTTCGGGCATACGCGTCAAGTTAAGCTAAAGCCTCCAAAGCCTCCAAAGCCTCCCATCGTTCGGAGTCGTTCTGGCGTTTTCGCTTGTCGCGTAACAGCCATAGCGCACGAGTGCTCTGAAGAACG
>Ga0316611_1000580_pt1 | contig 12162 bp, 5 predicted proteins | sample MIS2016202_MG_FD_207675 | JGI IMG/M metagenome (GOLD analysis project Ga0316611, IMG submission 207675) | Microbial mat bacterial communities from Middle Island sinkhole, Lake Huron, Michigan, United States - MIS.2016.202 | ecosystem: Environmental > Aquatic > Freshwater > Lake > Sediment... | reverse complement strand
GATAGAGAACATCAAAAAATTTAAAAATAAAATACCGACTGGAGGCAAAAATGAAATTTTCCAAATGATAGGAAACAGAGGGAAAAAAGCGAAAACTTGTTCGCCACCGGCTTTTTTCACATTGTACATATTCGTTTTAAGAAAAAAGAAATGCGCACCGTCCCATTTCACATAGTTTTCATTGCTAAATTTTGTGTAGGGTACATCGTCAGGATATATTCCTACATTGTTATTTACATAATTTTTTGAAACCTTGTTCAATGTTTTTTTATAAACTTTATCTGATTGAAAGGCACGAAAACAAAGAAAAAAAAGTATCAAAAATAAAAAGCTGTAAAACAAAGGGTTAAAAAATATTTTCTTTAAAGTATTCATCATTTTATTTTTTAAAAAAATCATAAATTTTGTCGCAAATGTAATCAATTTCTTGATCTTTTAACTCAAAAAACAAAGGTAGTCGCAACAAACAATCTTCAAATCTATTACAATTCGCTAATATTCTTCCGTCATGCTTGCTGCTGTAAAAAGGAGATTGATGTAATCCTAGATAATGAAAAACACTAAGAATTTCATTCTTTTTAAGGAATTCAATTAACGATGTTCTTTCCAACAAATTTTTGCATAAAATATACATCATGTGACCATTGTCGGTAGCAAAAGTAGGAATTTTGGGCAAGTCAATATATCCCATCTTTTCCAATTCTTGAAGATTTTTGATATATCTTTTTCTTATATTTTTGCGTTTGTTTTGAATAATTTCTAAATGTTCGATTTGTGCATACAAAAATGCCGCAAGAATATCACTCATCAAAAAAGAACTTCCGATATCAACCCACCCATATTTATTAACTTCGCCGCGGAAAAACTCAGCTCTGTTAGTTCCTTTTTCCCAAATAATTTCTGACCTACGGGAAAACAGACCATCGTTAACCACCAACATTCCCCCTTCACCGGAAATAATATTTTTGGTTTCATGAAACGAAAAAGTTGCTAAATTTCCAATACTACCTAATGGTTTACCATTGTAATAAGAATCGATTGCTTGGGCAGCATCTTCAATCACATAAAGATTGTATTTTTCGGCAATTTGCATGATTCTATCCATATCACAAGCCATGCCTCCATAATGAACGGGTACGATAGCTTTGGTTTTAGAAGTAATCAACGATTCTATGGTGTTGGCATCAATATTGGGATTGTCCACATTGCAATCGGCAAAAATAATTTTAGCTCCACGTAAAACAAATGCGTTAGCAGTAGAAACAAATGTATAAGAGGGAAGAATAACTTCATCTCCGTCTTTTATATCTATCAGTATAGCAGACATTTCTAGAGCATCTGTGCAGCTTGTGGTTAAAAGTGTTTTTTTTGAACCTAGAGATTTTTCAAAATAGGATTGGCATTTTTGAGTAAACACACCGTTTCCTGATATCTTACCAGAACTGACTGCTTGATATAAATAATGCGTCTCTTTTCCTGTGAGATATGGTTTATTAAATGGTATCATAACTTCTTATTTATAATTTTGATAACAAGCATTTCATCTTTCTGATAAACAACACTATAAATATAAGCATTAAAATATTTTATCAAATGAGGATGGAAAAACATATACGTTTTCCCAACTTCTAAACTTATTGATTTAACAATATTTTGAATGGAAATATTATACTTAAATATTTGATTATAAAGATTTTTATAATAAATAGTATGGGGATTAAATCCGGCAACCAATAATTCGACTTGTTTTACACTAGGTAAAACAATTTTCATTTCATTTAATGTTAATCCGTATTTTATTTCAGAAGAAAAATCGTTTCTTTTGTCAATAATATCATTCGTAATTGATAGAAAAGGACTACCAAAAATTGCAATAATAAATAGTACTATTACAACTCTCTTTAACCAAACAGTATTGTCAAAACTACAAGAAATAAAGCTGATGAAATTGAATATACCATAAGCAACCCAAATAGAAAGAAATGGAAATATTTGAGCATTATACCATGCTAATTTTGTCTCTGAAAATGATATAACAACAAAAAATAAAAATGAAGAAACAACAATATAAATAAGAAAATCTTTCATTTTTTTGTTCTTTTCAAACAACAACAACAATAATGACAATGGCAATAAAAAAATCCAATGCTTGAACGTAATATTTCTCATGATAGTGAAATAGAAAAAGAAAGGTTGTGAATGCCCCTCATTCGTTTCAAAATATCTTCCTGTTATAGCCCTTTCAATAAATAGTTTTACAAATCCAGTTTGCATATAATCAACTGTAATGTAATAACTTATAATAACAAAAATAAAAACCGATAAATATAATAAAAAATGTTTTGAAAAAAGAAACATTTTTAGTTTTCTTTTGTAAATAGCATAAAACAACAAACCCGGTAAAAACAATAAACCAGCAACACTTTTGGTGAAATATGCACATAAAATAAATAAAAATGTCAACATCAAGTATTTCTTTGATTCATACTCTATATAGAGATAGAAAAAAATAACGTAAAGTGTTGAAAATAAGGAAACTATAGCATCTAAATCTCCGGTACGGGTAACATGGAATGCAACAAAACCAGATGTAGTTAATAATACGAAAGAAGAAAAATAACCAAGTAAATCATTTTTAAAATGTTTATGAAAAAAAGAAATAAAAAAGAAACAAATGATTACCCCTGACAATGCCGAAGGTAACCGCATAGCTAGTTCAGAATAATTAAACAATAACATAAATGGGATATGAATCCATGTAGATAATGGTGGATTCATATTCCACATATCAGGTGTTCCATCGAAATAATTAATGAGAAAATTTTTATTGAAAATCATTTGAAGCGAATTGTCTGCATATACTGCTTCATCCCAAATGTACATGGGCATAGTAGTTAGTTGATTAAAAAGTGTAGCATAAATTGCTAAAAACAAAATCAAATCTAGATGCCAATAATTTTTAATCCTGATATAAATTGTATTGAAAATTGCTCTCATTTTTTTATCTATTTACTTTTAAAATCTTTAAATTGAGCCATCTTTTATTGAAATTATTTGTGAAATGAACTTGCCAAATAAATTAACGAAAAACTAATAACTTTACGATATTTTTTTGCAAAAATAGTAATTAATTTTCAAAAACAATATTTGTATTTGAAAGTTGAACATTAAAATTTACTGAGAATGATAAAAAATAAGTGGTTACAGAAATTTTTTTTTGCACATTAAACTTAATTTGAACCCAAAATTAAAATTCATAACAAAAGTTGATTTCATTAATAAGTATTTGTTCAATAGAATAGCATTTTAAATATATCGCAGCATTAGCAACAATTACATTCTAATTTTTTGAACAGAAATTTTAAAATCATCAACCAAAACTTCGTCAGGTAATGGTTTATACAAATATATACTTAATGGCTGACCATCAAGTTTTTGGGGTACTTTAAAGAATAATTTAATTCTTTTCCAATTATTGTCTTTACGTCCAACGCATTCATTGCCTTGTAAATAAAAATCATCAACTGATTTGATTGATGCCGCTATCATAATAGATTTTTCATTTGTTGTCCACAATTCAATTTCATAAGCATTTTCACAAGAAACAGCATCAATTTTATAACCCAAAGCATACATTTCATCTTTGTTCAATTTCAAAGCATTTTTACCCGAAAAACTATTATCAAAACTTAAAGAAGTATAGGAAAATTTTATACTTGTATCATTGGAAAATGCAATTTTTTTAATGCCATCTATGCTTTCAAAATCACAGAAAATATTCTTTTCTGTTTCAAGTTTTCGGTTTGGTTTTCCTGTTTCTAGATTATACGTAAATTCAGGATAAATAAAAATGTTTCTATCCTTTAGTTTTATTATTTCTTTAGGATTTCCAAAATAAAAAATAATTACATCTTGAGTAATCCACTGATTTTCAACAATAAAATTGAATTTCGGATTATCATATACTGAAGAATAACCTTTAAAAAAAGAATTTGGATTCATATTATGATTCACAATACTAAAATCTGAATTTACAATATGCAATCTAATTTTGGTTTTAGACAACATCTTCATTTGTACAGCATCCCAGTAACTAGCTAAACCATACTTTAAATTTCGTACCTTAACTACACTGTCTATCTGTTGAATACGATGAGGATAATAATTTCCAAAACTTGAAATTTGTTTGGGAAAATTAGAAAAATTTGTTTTAAAGAGTAAGGAAGCAAAGAAAATAAATAAAGAAATTACAATTTTATTTAGAAAATGAATATTGTCAAATTTTTTCGGAAACTGTAATGAAAAAAATGCTAATAACAAATAAAAAACTGAAATATAATAACGAATATTTGAAGAATCAAAATACATTGAAGTAAGCCCAACTGAAAAAAACTGACCAAATGCATACAAAAAAACAAAAAAGGAAATAAAAATAGTGTTTGTATTTTTCAAAACAAAATTTTTCATCTGCATTTCTCTAATTCTAAATATATGAATCAATAAGGTTGAAATACAAATTAAAACAATAATTGTAAGAATATTTCCATTCCAAAATATTTTATAAAAATCGAAAATCTGCAAAGAAATACTAGGAATAATTCTAGAAAAATCAAATACAATACTCTGAGAATGAGAAAAATAATGAGTCCATTTCAAAATCGATAACAATAAAACACCTAAAACAATCGAAAATAATGTTGTATAAAAAGATATCCAAATTGATTTGCGTTTTTGCAAATAAGCTATAAAATACAAGGTAATCAAAAAACAAATTCCGGAAACTATATAAATTTGGTTTGAAAACACAATAAAAATTGTAGATATAGAATAAAGAATCAAATAATTTTTTTTATTAGATTCTATATAAGAAATTAACAACCAAATATTTAACAACATAACTAAATATGCTCCAATATGATATGGTAGATACAAATAAGTAGTAATGATAAAATCATTTTGATACAAAGTAAATATTGGAAATAAACAAATCAACAGATTGAATATAGTACCTGAATAATAATACTTATCAGTAAATTTTCTGAGAAGAAGAAGCGTAAGACATAATAAAGAAATAAATAAAAATAATCCATGCAGAAAATGAGCCCACAATAAATTTTGGATGATAGTTGCAAATATAAAATAAGTTATAATGCTTGGATAAACATTGGGCGTAGTTCCTAAAGACCAACCTTTGAGATGCCCTCCGTCCCAAAAAATATCTTTGTACATGTGTGGTAAAAACAAACAATCGGAATTAAAAAACTCATGACGATTATCATCGCTCAATGAAGCAAACATTGCCAATGATGCCAATATACTGATAATAAGACTTATATACCAATAAATTTTATCCTTTTTCATAAACCATTTTAAATATTAACCTCGCATATTTCGAGTGCAAAAATATCAAATTAATTATGATTCTAAAATAACAAATTAAGAATTAATTTATTGATAAAACACTAATCAACATTCAACTTACCACAAATTCTATTTAGCTCAATTTCAATATTTTTAATTTGATAGAGCATATCCAAATAACTATTTTCAGCTTGCATGTATTTGAGTTGAATTTCTCTAAGATCGATTTCGCTCATATCTCCCAATTTATATCTTTCGAAGGCAACTGTTAGATTTTGTTTTGAAAATTCGATATTCTTTTGTTGTAATTGCAACAAATTCAAACCATTGGAATAATTGTTATACAACGATAAAATTTTATAAGTGAGTTCATTAATAATATTTTGTCTTTCAATTTCTAATTTATCATGCTCTATTACTGCAATTTGAGCATTTCGTTTAGTATCAAATCCATTGAAAATAGTATAAGAAAAATTAACTCCATAAACCATCCCTGTATTTTTTGATGATTGCAACAAACCAACTTCAGATTTAGACTTAGCAAAGCTGTAACCACCAAACAACTCTAACCTCGGATAATTGGGAACATGTACTAAACGATAAGAAATCAATGACATAGCAATGTTATTTTGAGAAATCAAGAGTTCTTTATTATTTTTTTCTATCACTTTCAAAAGCACATCAGTACTAGAAAATGTTTGTTGAATTCGGATAGTATCGGATAAATAATATTGTGTTTTGATATCAACACCTAAAATAGAATTTAACTTCAACAATTCGTTTTCAAATATCAATTTTTGATTCATTAGATTAGCACTATCTACATTCATATCCACAACTGCTTGTAGTGTTGCAAGACCAGACGCAGACCCTATTTGATACTTTTTTTCTGCTAATTTTACCCTTTCTTTTGAATAATTTAATGCTTGTTGATAAACAGATTTTTTTTTCATTTGCAAAACAATTCCAAAATAAATAGACATTAATTCAGCGATTTTATATTCAATTTTGGATTGTAATAGCAAATCGGTTTGTTGATATTTATATTGTAATTCGCTTTTCAAAAGATACATTTCAAAACCATCAAAAATTGTCCAATTCATTAATAATGAAGAAGATAAAGCATTTGATTTAGCATCATCAGCCTCACGCACACGACCGTCAAAAAATTGTTGTTTTGTATCATTTCGATTAAAAGTTTCTGTACCATTGAGTATTAATTTTGGAAGAAAACCTGCATTTGAATAAGAATTGTTAATCAAAGCAATTTCTTTATCTTTTTGCACCATTTTTATATCAAAATTATTTTCCAAAAGCAATTGTAGAGCCCTTTTTAAATCGAGAATTTCTTGCGAATTCCCTTGATACACAATAAAAAATACACTCAAAAAACATAGTAAAATCTTCATTATCAATCGGTATAATTATTTCGGATTAAATTTTTAGCAAAATTAGAATATTTTTGAGTAAAATATGTACAAAAAAATTAAATTTGCACTAAAATTTTTTTAATATGAATGTTCCAGAAATATCCATAGTTTCTCCCGTTTATAAAGCCGAAAATCTAGTATATGAACTATACAGAAGACTTTCACAGGTATTGCCCAACATTTCGAATAACTACGAAATAATATTAGTTAACGATAGAAGTCCACAGAATGATTGGGAAGAAATAAAAAAAATAGCCCAAAATGATACGAAAGTAAAAGCCGTAAATCTTTCAAGAAATTTTGGACAACATTACGCTATAACAGCCGGATTATCTTATGCAACAGGGAAATACGTAGTGGTGATGGATTGTGATTTGCAAGATCAACCAGAGGAAATAATAAAGTTGTACGAAACTATTAAAAATTCAACTTACGATGTAGTATTCGGAAGACGATATCAACGAAAAGATGGCTTTTTTAAGAAATTATCATCGAAACTTTTTTTCAAAATTTATCATTATTTTACGGAAGCCAAATACGATCACACCGTTGCAAATTTCAGCATTGCAAAAAAGGTAGTCGTAAAAAGTGTATTACAATTAAACGAACACAATCGCACGTATCCACTTTTGATAAGATGGGTTGGTTTCAATGTAGGGTATGTTAATATCAATCATGCCAACCGATCAGAAGGCAAATCATCTTATACATTAAAAAAACTTATCAATTTAGCAGCAGATGCGATTATTTCACAATCGAACAAACCATTGAAATTATCTATTTATTGGGGATTCTTTATGTCATTTATTTCAATGTTAGTCGGATTATATTTTTTATGGAAAAAAATATTCCATGATATTCCAATCACCGGTTGGACATCTTTAATAGTATCGTTATTTTTCATTGGTGGACTAATAATGGCAAATATTGGCATTCTTGGTTTATATATTGGAAAGACATTTAACGAGGTGAAAAACCGACCACTCTTTATAGTAAAAGAAACTATAAATTGTAATGAAAAACAAGAAGAATAAACAAAAAAACATTGATAATCAACCTTTTAACAAAAAATATTTGAAAATTTAAGCAATTGAGAACACAAACACCCAATATGAATAAGCAGACAAAATATACAGCCGGCATTGATGCCGGTTCAACCACTGTAAAAATTGCTATTTTAAATTCCGAAAATCAACTCATTTTTAGTTCGTATCGTCGTCATCAAACTAAAATTCAAGAAACAGTATTGGAAACATTGCAAGAAGCAAAACAAAAGCTGGGTAACATTGAACTAAACATTATATGCACCGGTTCTGCCGGAATGGGATTATCTGAGCGAACCGGAGCCCCGTTTATACAGGAAGTAGTAGCATCTACAGAGGTGGTAATCAAGCGTTTTCCTACGGTACGCACCCTCATTGATATTGGTGGAGAAGATTCAAAAATGATATTTTTTAACGAAGAAAAATCACCGGATATTCGCATGAATGGATCATGTGCAGGAGGAACGGGTGCATTTATAGATCAAATTGCATCACTGCTCAACCTTCCGGCTATAGAATTGGATAAACTCGCCAATGAATATACGAAAATTTATCCAATAGCTTCTCGTTGTGGTGTATTTGCAAAAACCGATGTGCAAAATCTGCTCAGTAGAAAAATACCACATTCCGATATTTGTGCTTCAGTGTTTCATGCCATGGCAGTTCAAACATTAAACACATTATCGAGAGGTTATGATATTGTAAATGATGTGATGTTTACAGGTGGTCCATTTTCTTTTTTACCTAATCTAACGAAACAATTTCATAAAAAATTAAACATTAAATCAGAAAATATAATAACACCCGAAAGACCCGAACTTATAACAGCCGAAGGTGCAGCATTGAGCAACCAAAATAGTAAAATTTCTAAACAGTTATCTGAATGGATACAAGTTTTTGAAAATGCAGTTTCAAACAAACCATCAAAATCACATAGACTTGAACCACTGTTTGACAATGACCTCCAACGAGAAAAATGGTTAGAAAAAAGAATTACTGCTAATATCGAAATTCTACCTTTGAATGAATACAAACAAAATGTATGTTATTTAGGAATTGATTCAGGTTCTACTACAACCAAAATAGTAATAACGGGCGAAGCAAATGAATTACTTTTTAAATACTACAAACACAATTTTGGTAATCCTGCATTTACGGTAACAGAAGGATTGAAAGAATTTCGTCAATTATTAACAGATACAGGTCGTTTGGAATCCATGGTAATAGCAAATACAGCCGTTACGGGATATGGTGAAGAATTAATAAAAGCAGCATTTGGTTTAGACTTGGGGATAGTAGAAACCATTGCACATTATTCAGCAGCCAAACATTTTAACCCACAAGTATCGTTTATTCTCGACATAGGTGGGCAGGATATGAAATCGATGTTTGTACAAAATGGGATTGTACATCGCATTGAACTAAACGAATCTTGCTCAGCAGGTTGTGGTTCATTTATAGAAACTTTTGCAAAATCACTGGGTTACGAAGCCGAAGAATTTGGGAAAAAAGCATGTTTTGCTTCAAATCCAGCCGATTTGGGAACTCGTTGTACCGTATTTATGAATAGCAAAGTAAAACAAAGTTTGCGAGAAAATGCTTCAGTTGAAGACATAGCATCGGGATTATCTATTTCAATTATCAAAAATGCTTTGTACAAAGTATTAAAATTAAAAGATTCAAAAGAATTAGGAGAACACATTGTAATCCAAGGTGGTACATTCAAAAATCCATCGGTACATAGAGCATTGGAACTACTAACAGATAGAAAAGTTATTTGTACCAACATACCCGAACTTATGGGTGCCTACGGAGCTTCGTTGTATGCCAAAGAAAAATTCAAAATTAATCCCGTAACAAGCACATTTATTGGTATCAACGATATCGAAAAATCTCAAAATTTCGATGTAAAACAACTCGTTTGTAAAGGTTGCGAAAACCTATGTACGGTAGCAAAATTCAATTTTGGGACTGATCAAAATTTTTTTTCCGGCAACAAATGCGAAAAAGTTTTCAACAACAAAGGAGAAACAGAATACACAGGATTCAATATGTATGCATGGAAATACGACCAACTTTTTCTACGTCAATCATTTCAAAACATTGCTGCAAAACAATTGCGCATAGGTATGCCACGAGTGATGAATATGTACGAAAATTACCCGTTTTGGCACACATTATTTGTACATTGCGGTTTTGATGTTGTACTTTCATCGCCCTCAACTGTAACACTAAGTGAGTCTGGAGCCGGCACAGTGATGTCGGATAGTATTTGTTTTCCGGCAAAATTGATACATGGACATATTCCAGACCTTGTTAGTAAAAAAGTAGATAGAATTTTTCACCCGATGGAAGTCTTTGAAAAACAAGAATTCAAACTAGCAGAAAATTCATACAATTGTCCTATCGTAAGTGGATATCCCGATGTAATACGAAGTGCGATAAATCCTGAAAGAAAATACGGAATTCCTTATGATACTCCCACCATACATTTCAATGATAATCAATTACTTTACAAATCATGTAAAGAATATTTAGTGAAATTGAAAGTTAATAAAAACGTGATAAAAATAGCATTCAAATTTGCACTTGCCGAACAAGCAAAATACAAAATTTCGTTGAGAGAAAAGGGGAAAGAAATTGCAGAAAAAGCAAAAAACACCGGACGGATGTTAATAGTATTGTGTGGAAGACCCTATCAAGCTGACCCTTTGGTAAATCACAAAACACCCAACATATTAGCAGAAATGGGTGTTGATGTTTTAAGCGAAGATTCTGTACCAGAAATATATGATATGTCCGGAATAAGAGTTTTGTCGCAATGGGCATACCCAAATCGATTGTACAATGCAGCTCAATGGGTTGCAAATCAAGATAATATGGTGCAAATGGTACAATTCAATTCTTTTGGTTGCGGTCCAGATGCTATTACTGTAGATGAATCTTCAGAACTACTCAGATCCAAAGGAAAAAATTTAACAATCATAAAAATAGATGATATAAACAGCACAGGATCAGTGAGATTAAGATTGCGATCGATGATTGAATCTGCAAAAATAAAAAATCAATCCACTTTTGTAGGAGATTACATTCGAAAAGAAACTGCAATATTTGATAAAAAATCAGCACACAAAACAATTTTAGCACCCTCGTTTGGAGAAATGTATTCTCCTTACTTAAAACCACTTTTTGCAGCAGCTGGATACAAAATGGAATTGCTCCCACCGCCAGACAAAGAATCTGTTAACAATGGTTTAAAATACATCAACAATGAAATTTGCTACCCTGCGACTGTAACCATAGGCGATGTGATAAAAGGTTTGAAATCAGGTAAATACAATAGAAATGAAGTTGCAGTATGTGTTTCACAAACAGGGGGGCAGTGTAGAGCTTCCACGTACCTTTCTCTGCTCAAAAAAGCATTGATTTCATCGGGGTTTGAAGATATTCCTGTAGTTTCATTTAGTGCCGGTGGATATAGTACCCAACATCCTCAACCGGGTTTCAAAATAAATTGGAAAACTATAATTTCCATAGCATTGGCTACGGTTATATATTCAGACGTTTTGGCAAAAATGTATTATGGTTGTGTAGTTAGGGAAAAAATAAAAGGTTTGTCTTGGAATACACTTGTAAAGTACCAAAACGCAGCAGCTCCTTATATTGAAAAAAAGGATTCAAAAAGTTTATACAAATTGATGAAAATTGCAGTAAAAGAATTCAATTCAATTGATGTTATCAATAATAATCCACCCAAAGTAGGAATCGTAGGTGAAATTTTTGTGAAATATAATTATTTTGGTCATGGACATATCATTGATTGGTTAATTTCACAAGGCATAGAACCGGTTGTTCCACCGTTAATTGAATTTTTCACACAAGAATTTATCAATTTGGAACACAACAACAAAGCAAAAATTCGAAATAAAAAATTTTCAGATTTCATTGTCAAAGGTTTAGAATACTACTCCGATTGGTACATATACAAAGCGAATAAAATAATGCAAAAATTTAAGTTTTTTGATCCGTTTGTATCCACTCGTTATTTGGCAACAAAAGCATCAAACGTAGTTAGTTTGGTCAATCAGTTCGGTGAAGGATGGCTTATACCCGGGCAAATATCCATGTTTGCAGAGCAAAATATAAATCATGTAATTAGTGTACAACCGTTTGGTTGCATTGCAAATCACATCGTTTCCAAAGGTATTGAAAAACGAATACGAGACTTGTATCCCAAAATGAATTTGCTATTTCTAGATTTTGACGATGGTACAACCGAAGTAAATATACTTAACCGTTTGCACTTTTTAATAAAAAGCATGAAAGAC
>Ga0316611_1000578_pt1 | contig 12230 bp, 10 predicted proteins | sample MIS2016202_MG_FD_207675 | JGI IMG/M metagenome (GOLD analysis project Ga0316611, IMG submission 207675) | Microbial mat bacterial communities from Middle Island sinkhole, Lake Huron, Michigan, United States - MIS.2016.202 | ecosystem: Environmental > Aquatic > Freshwater > Lake > Sediment... | reverse complement strand
CGCCTGTGGAGTAGACAAACCTCTCAAGAGTCATCTTGAGACTACGGTGAAGCAGGAAGTAAACAGTAAACCCATTCAACTGTCTTTTGACTTTGCATAGGTTTACATAGGTTTTATAGAGCGGTTTGAGCTATAGGCTTTGCAAGACCGATCGCAATATTTCCGCAGTTTCGTAATTATGTTGTTGCTCATGGAGTTGAATTGCTTTGCTAAAAGCAGCGATCGCTTCTGAAAAATAGCCAACCTTCATGAGGACAACACCTAAATTTTGCTGGGCATCGGCATAATTAGGATCGAGGGTAATTGCTTTTTGATAAGCGGCGATCGCGTCGGTAAAATGCCCTGATGTTTTCAGAGCAATCCCTAAATTAAAATATCCTTGGGCAAAATTGGGAGCAATTTTAGTCACCTTTTCAAAATAGGCGATCGCGTCGGGTTGCTGGAGTTCTTGATAAATATTCCCTAAATTGAGATAGGCGGAAAGTTTAACGAGATTGGGGACATCTAAAGCAATTACCTGTTCATAGGCATTTTGAGCTAGTTCCCGATCATCATTTTTTTGGTAGGCAAGCCCCAAATGGTAGTACAACTCGCAGCGAATTAAGTTTTGTTGATCTAGTTGATCCTGTTCCATTTGATCGATTTGCTGATCAATTAGCGTTAATCCTTTTTTTAATAGCTCAATGCCTAGATAGCGATCGCGAATATCAGGACAACTAATGTATAAAGCGCCCAATTTATTGAGCATATAACTATCATCGGGAAATACTTGTAAGTGCTTATGCATCAATCGTTTTGCGAAATCATACTTATGTTTAAGTTGAATTTCGCTAGATGTATAGCCATAGTGCAGTAAAACGGGAATCTCCACATTCACGACTTGCCAATGCGGTTCTTGGGCTTGCAAGGCTACTACACTTTGATCGATGGATTCATGATAGATGCCCGTAAAGGCGATCGCGGGATGATGGCGAAATAGCCGTAAAACTAGGGAATAGGGAGCCTGTGCTGCACCAATTTCCGATCGCAAAATATTTACGGCTAGGCAATCATCACGCTGCATCACCATTTGCAAAGCCGCGATCGCCTTTGGTTCCACCAATTCATCGGCATCAATCACCAAAATCCATTTGCCCTTAGCCTGTGCGATCGCATAGTTCCGCGCCTGCGAAAAATCATCACACCACTCAAAATGGAATATTTTTGCTTGATATTCCTCGGCAATGGCAAGGGTGCGATCGCTTGATCCTGTATCAACAAGAATAATCTCATCGACAAGCGATCGTAAACTCTCTAAACATTGCGCTAAGCGTTGCTCCTCATTTTTAACGATTAAGCAAGCACTTAACAGGATCGCAGATTTACCCTTTGCAAATCCTTTACGATGAGATTTAGTGGTTTTAGGGCGAGCCATGAAAGTGACAGCATTTATTAGATTGAGTAAGCCATAGACAAGGGGCTTAAGCCCCTTGTTCTCAGAAGCGATTGCGTTCTACATCAAAACGATAGGATTGGAAACCCGTAAAATTAGCTCTCTTTTCAGAATTAGATAAAGCCGAGGCAATATGCTCAAAGGGTGACAAGTGAGCAGGTTTTGAAGTCAGGAGGCGATCGTGTAATTTTACATCATCTGCGAGATTTCGCACACCATCATGGTTAAGATAGCTAACTCGCGCACAGCGACCAACCGCAACCTTAATTAATTCATTTATATCACTAATCTCATGCAGGTCATCTTGATTAACTAAGGGCATATGCCATGCACCTGCGGCTAGTTGCTTGGGTTGACTAGCATCATAGGCAGCCTTCATTTTATTAGCTAAAGCTTGGATCTCAGGTTGAGCGTCAGGATGGCAGCGTTGCTCAAAAAAGTTTTGATATTCCGTGCCTGAACAAATTACTGTAATTGTGGAAAATGGCTCTAAAAGACGATTTACCACCTGTTTATGAATGCCAATTTCGATCAGTTGCTTAGCATGACGAATTGCATCCATTCTCGCCTCTTGCCAAATCGCCGATGCTGCCTGTGCCTCCTCTGCGGTGACTTCCATTTGAGCAGACATTCCCTTTTGGTTTTTACCCCAATGCAATGGATAAACCTCTTGACTTTCCACTAGTTTAATCATGCGTTCCACAGGAATGGCGCGACTGCTGCTGCTGTTTTTGCTCAACATACGATGGGTCATAAATTCCGAATGAATCATGCGGTGGTAAGTCAGCACAAAGGTGGTTAAGCGATCGCCTGTGGCATTAATACTATCGGCAATAACTTCGGCTTGGGGTTGAAACATGGTTCCTAGTTTTGGGGTTGACAATAGAATTATAGGGCGGTGCTTTGCACCGTCCCATAATTCTATTAGGACTTACGCAAAGCAACGCATTGTAAAGGCAATTCATGAATTGCCCTTACGAATGCAGTGCGGGTTTCAAATCATTTTGCGTAAGTCCTATCTATTTGAGTTTTACTTCCGATGAGCGATGCAACGGTAGTTGGGTAGTGACAGAACTGCCATCAGGATTAAATAAATCACAGGAAATAGGCAGACGATTAATATTTTTATTGCTACCGATTACCACGATCGCTGAGCCTTTAATCAATTTTTGATTGGGATCAGGATTAATTTTAAATTTTTGATTCTCGCTTACTGCAATTACATTGACTCCGTAATGACCACGCAATTTCAGTTCCAAAATTGTTTTGCCATCAAACTCTTCAGGAACCATCACTTCCACAATACTATGGTCGGGATCTAGCTCAAAACGTTCGAGAATGCCGCGTTGAGTCAGCGATCGCGCTAAGGCACAGCCCATTTCTGCTTCGGGATAGACCACTAAATCTGCGCCCACTTTTTTGAGCAAAGTCCCATGCACTTCCGAAGAAGCCTTTGCCACGACATGCTTAACGCCTGCCTCCTTGACATTCAGCGTAGTGACGATACTTTCTTCTAAGAAATTGCCGATCGCCACAATTACCGTATCAATTTCGAGAATGCCCGATTCCTTTAAGGCTAAAGGATCGGTGGAATCCAGTTGGATACAATGGGCGGCAAGATTTTCGGCGCGGAGCTGGCTGACCCGTTGCTCATTGTTATCTGCCGCCAATACTTCATGTCCTAAGCGATCGAGGGTAAAGCAGACGGCACGACCAAAACGACCTAAGCCAATTACGGCAAATTGTTTGTTTTCTGGGCGTAGGCTACGAAAGAAGCTTAAAGAAGATATATCCACAAAAATTTCCTGTATTTTTTAATTGCATTTCTTAAGAAGATCTGACAACGAACCGAATGTTTGTGGCAGGACAAAGCCGTGCCACAAAAAATCTAGCCAACCAGCATCGATTCTTGAGGGTATTTAATCAAGCTCGGTTTAGTATCCGTAAAAATTGTTGCCATCAACAGCAATACGCCAACCCGTCCGATATACATTGTGGCAATGATCACCAGTCTACCTGCATCGGATAGGGATGCGGTGATTCCTGTGGATAAGCCCACTGTTGCAAAGGCTGAGGTTGCCTCAAATAGAATATTGATAAAGCCGATCTTGTGATCGGTTATGGACAGCAAACCCGTAGAACAAATTACCGTAAACAGGGAGCCAACCGCCACACCCACTGCTTTTAAAATTAGTCCATTGGGGACTTGCAACCGATATAAATTAACCTGATCTCTGCCCTGCAAAGCTGCACCTGTGCAACTCGCCAAAATTCTAGCCGTAGTAGTTTTGATACCGCCGCCAGTACTGCCAGGGCTTGCACCAATAAACATCAAGGCGATCGTGATAAATTGGCTCGTTACAAGCATTTTGCCATTGTCAATGGTGTTAAAACCTGCGGTGCGCGTACTGACCGACTGGAACCATGCGGCTACAAGTTGCTCAAACCATGAGAGTTTAGCGAGGGTGTCATTATTATAAAATTCGGTAAACCAGAAGGCAACTGTCCCGAATAATAACAAGGTGATCGTGGTACTTGTGACCACGCAAAAGGTCAGGCTAAAGGATATGTAATCGCGACTACGCGAAAATTTTGTCCGTAGCCAGAGATAGCCTTCCAAAATCACCTGATAGCCGATGCCTCCAAAAATAATCAGCAAGCCAACAATGATGCTCACCATGGGCTGGTGGACATAGCCCATCAAGTTATCGGTAAACAAGCTAAATCCAGCATTATTAAAGGCATTGACGCTATGAAAAATTGCTTGCCAAATACTATCGGCAAAGCTCATTTGTTGGCTAAAGATGGGGATCAGAGCAAATATTCCCGTTAATTCAAATAGTAATGTCACCGCAATGATCGACTTCACCAATTGCAATCCGCCGCGTATTCCTTGCGTATCTAAGGACTGTTGCAAAGTTACTTTGTCTCTGAGGCTAAATTTGCGCCCAATTATTAACAGAAGCGTAGAGGTGGCGGTCATATAGCCTAATCCTCCTATTTGGACTAACAATGTTAAAAACAGTTGTCCCCAGAAGGAATAGAATTTACCAACATCAACCACAGATAAGCCCGTCACACATACGGCGGAGGTTGATGTAAATAAAGCCGTGATCGGATCTGTCCATGTACCACTACTAGATGATAGGGGCATCATTAATAAAAATGTGCCAAGGGATATGACAGCCAAAAAGCCAATACAGATTGTTCTAGCAGGGTTCACGTTTATTTTTAAAAACTATAAAGGTTATAAGGATAGGTGGCGCATCGCGCCACCTATCCTTACCTTTTTAAATTTTATCGCGATCGCCCCGTAATTCTCTTTGTCTAAAAAATAGCTCACGCTGTGCGTGAGCCATTTTCTTGTAAAGCAACTTCGGTAAAGAAACAACTTCGCGCCCCTGTGTGACAGGCAATATCCCCAACTTGCTCAATTTTCACTAAAATCACATCGCGATCGCAGTCGTAATATAGTTTTTTTAGCTTTTGGATATGTCCAGAGGTTGCGCCCTTATGCCATAGCTCCTGACGCGATCGGCTCCAATAATGTACCTCACCCGTACTGATGGTTAACTCAAGGGCTTGACGATTCATCCATGCCATCATCAGAATTGTGCCATCTTCAGCATCCTGCGCGATCGCAGGAATCAATCCTTTATCGTCATATTTAAGGCTTTCAATCCAATTGTCAGGCATATATTTGAAAGTATAAGTAAACTTAAAAGTTCTGCTTTTAAGTTTACCATCCCAAAATACACGCAATTTGATTGGCGATTTGCAGTGGCTCAAAGGGTTTGGCGATCGCCCCTGCAATATCTAGTTGAGCAAATCGGGCGCGATCGCTGGCTTGGACTTTGGCAGTTAATAAAATTACAGGAATATTTTGAGTTACTGAATTTTGTTGAAGATGTTGAAAGACAGTGATTCCGTCCATTTCAGGCATCATCACATCAAGAAGAATCGCATCGGGCGCAAGTGCTTCAACTATTTTCAATCCTTCTTTGCCAGAGTTGACTACGCGCACTTGCCAGCCCTTAAAGCTTTCTAAGCAAACGGCTATGACTTGAGCCAGATTTGGTTCGTCATCAATCAGTAAAATCGATTTTGTCATAATTGTAAATTCCTGAATAATGTTACGAATTCCCTCTGTCTACGTTTGAGGGTTTAGATCCCCCCAGCCCCCCTTAAAAAGGGGGGGGATTTTCTTCTTCCCCCTTTTTAAGGGGGATTGAGGGGGATCATTCTCGTTTCCTATAGTGGGGAATTGTGAATGAAAATGTACTTCCTTCTGATAATTTACTTTCAGTCCATATTTTGCCGCCGTGCTGTTGGACAATACTTTGGCAGATCGCTAAACCCAGCCCTGTGCCTCCCATCTGTCGAGAATCAGAAGCATCGACTTGATTAAAACGTCCAAAAATACTTTCTAGATGGTTTTCGGGAATGCCTCGACCGCGATCGCTGACATGAAAAATGATCTCCTCAGCAGCAGATTCTACCCTGATTTCTACTTGGTTTTGTGGTAATGAGAACTTAATCGCATTACTAAGTAAATTGACTAGGGTTTGCACAAGCCGATCGCGATCGGCAAAAATTTGGCAGGATTCACATTCAGCTAAGATTTGAATCTGGCTTTCATCGGCGATCGCTTGCATGATTTCGACGGCTTGGCGGCATAGGTTGGATGTGTCATACCACTGGTGATCGAGGGTGACGTTATTGGATTCTAAGCGTTCTAAATCCAAAATATCATTAACTAAGCGGACTAATCGCTCAACGTCGATCGCCGCAATATCGAGCATATTCTTGGCAACTTCGGGCTTATTGTCTAATACGCCAGAGGCAAGCAGCCCCAACGCGCCCCGAATCGAGGATAGGGGGGTGCGAAGTTCATGGCTAACAATGGAGATAAATTCATTTTTGACCTGTTCAACCTTCAGCTTTTCCGTAATATCTTCACCAATACCCACTGCGCCAATAATTTGCTGACCTTGATTGCGAAGGATTGTATTGTTCCATGCAATCATTCTTTCTTCGCCTGTCTTGGTCAAAATTTGATTTTGATAGTGATCCTGAAAGCTATTCAATAAACCAGAAAAAAGTTCTCTGAGTTCTTCTTGGATGCTCTTGGGCAGGAAATGCGAGAACCACTCTTTGCCGATCACTTCATCTAATTGATAGCCTGTGGAGTCGAGAAAAAAGGGATTGACATATTCCACTATGCCCTCACAGTTCCATTCCACCACGATTAGATGCACATTATCGAGTAATGATTGCCAACGGCGATTGGCTTCTTGGAGAGCGTTTTGACGTTTAAAAAGTTCGACAGTACGCTGAGCAACCCGATTTTCTAATTCAGCATTGCTAATTTGGAGATTGTGATAGAGTTCTGCTTGTTGAATGGCGATCGCTAACTGTACCGATAATTGCTCAAGTAAGCTAATGTCGCTCTGTTCCCAAATGCGTGGCTCAGAACATTGGTGAACAATCAACAATCCCCATAACTTCGGAGTTTTGTCGTTGATGATCGAGATCGGTAATACTAGATTTGCCCTAACCTGAAATTGTTCCATTAGTTGTAAATGGCATTCAGTTAAGTTTGCCTTATAAATATCAGGAGTTGCAAAAACGCGACCTTCTACATATCTCTCTCCGAGATTACCTTGAAAGCAGAACTCGTCAATACGCTGATTTAAACAGGTTTTCCAAGGTGGCAAGACTGCCTCCGCCACAATCAGACCACTAAAATCAGGATTGAACTGATAAACAACGGTGCGATCGGCCTTTAAAAAGTTGCGGATTTCTTGGACGATCGCCTTGAGAATCTCTTCTAAACCAATGTATTGCCGAATATGTAGCGAAATTTGAGCCGTTAAAAGTTCCTGTTCCTGCGATCGCTGCAATTTGCGGGTAAGAATTAGGTGATCGCATACCTGCCCCACACGGTTACAGAGGGATACCGATGTCACCTCACCTTTAACCAGATAGTCGGCGGCTCCCAAGCGCATTGTTTGCAAGATAAGCTGCTCATTGCCATCATGCCCAGTTAAAACGATCGCCTCTAATTTCGGCACAAGATCACCTTCACCCATAGCCGCTAATAATTCCCAGCCTTCACCATCGGGAAGAAAATAGTCAACGAGGACAATATCGGGATGGTGCGATCGCCATAGATCTAGGCTCTCTGAGAGGGTTTCCGCTTCCAAAAACCGATAGGAACGGGAGATATCCGATCGCAGATAGCGCAGGTAAGTCGCCCGATCTTCTGCCGAATCATCGACAATCAAAATTGTGATATTAGAGTCTAGGGGTGATGATGTCGTCATAGATTTCAGGCGTGATTTTAGACGTGATTTCAGGCGTGATTTCAGGCGGTAAATTGTCCGTAGCTAGGCAGAACTGCAAGTTGGAACCAATGCCGAAACAGGGTTTGAATAGTTTCTTGCATAGCAGTAACGCCCATAGGTTTGAGGATGTAGCTATTTGCGCCATTCCCATAACAGGTTTGAATGTCGCGTTGATTGTTGGATGTGGTCAAGACGATAGTTGGTAAAGGTTGCAAATGGGGGGTTTGCTTTACTTGCCTGATGATGTCTCTGCCATCGGTTCCTGGCAAGTTGAGATCGAGCAGCATCGCCACGGGCAGAGGTGCATTCAGGCTTTGATATTCGCCGCGTCGAAATAGATAATCGAGAACCTCATCACCATTGTCGAACCGTAAAAAACGATAAAGCGATCGCTCTAATAAATCCAGATTTTGCGTAGCTCTCATAAACATATAAAAGTCTTCATCGCTATCTTCAACGATGAGAATAATCGGATGGGTGAGATCGTCCCAAGCAGAAGTTAAAAGATCTTTCATTAAAGTTCATGCAAACTTAGAGCATTCGCAGGCAAGGTAAAAGACATCGTGGTTCCTTGTCCGTAGGTGGATTGCACTTGAATGCTGCCTTTGTGCTGTTCGACAATCTTGCGGACAATCGTTAGCCCCGCCCCTGTGCCGCCACCATACTTACTCGGTGCATTTAACCGTTTAAAGATCTGAAAGATTGATTCCAAATGCTTCTCGCGGACACCAATACCATTATCGCGCACATAGAGCGTCACTAAGTCTGGGGTTGACTTATTCTCAAGCCAGCCGATTTCTGCTAATTTCTCAGGATTTTCATTGTATTTAAAGGCATTGGTAATTAAATTAATAAAAATTTCTTCAATCAAAAGCCGATCGCCTCTTACCATCGGTAGCGATCGGGGGATTTGAATTTTGCAGTTTTGCCATTGCGGATTCATTGAAAATATTTCCATCACATTCCTCAATAATTTGTTGAGATCGAGGGGTTCCATTTGCAATTCCTGACGACCTAAGCGCGAGAACTTCAGCAAAGATTCGATTAATGATTCCATCCGTTTAGTCAGTTTCACCAATGTATTTAGCTTTTCTGTGCCATCGCCCTGGAGGATTTCGCCATAGTCTTCTAATAAAAAAGTGGCATAGTTATGAATACCGCGCAAAGGTTCTTTCAAATCGTGGGAGGCGATGTAAGCAAAGGAATCAAGTTCGCTATTAGTACGTTCTAGATCGGAGTTGATCAGGGCAAGTTCATGGGCTAGACGTAAGACGATATCGACGATCGCCTGTCGCAGTTCGATCGCGCTATCGACTTCGCAGGGCAACCAAGGGCTAGACTTACCGCGCACGATTTCTTTCCAAGCAGCAAAAGACTGACGGGGAAGCAGCATCACACTACCATCCTCCGCAATCTGGGTGGCTTTATCGCGATCGCCCGCCCAAGTTACGGTTTGCTCTTGCTCAGGGCGAAACCATAGCACATAACGGTTTTGAACTTTAGAAATTGCCATTGCCATCAAGCCACTGGCGATCGCCTGATATGCAGTCATTTCAGGATAGAGACTAGATAATTTATCAGTAACAAAGAAATCCTGATCAAAGCGATTTTCTAGCCAAGTCAGCAAAGATTGCACGATCGCTATTTCGGGAGTTGTGCCGACCAAAATCAGGCGATCGCCATCACAAATAGCCGCGCCCTGAGCGCCTGTTAGTGCTAACAAAGCACCGTGATCGTGGTCGAGTTCTTCTACAAATCCCATTGCTTTGGTCAGACGTTCTAAAAAACCACGTTGAATTGTTTTTAGATAAAGTTTGTAATCTAGATCTTTGTTAGCTTCTTTATTGGCTAACTCCGTAGACATTAACTGTCCCAAAAACTCGCAGATTGTCCGAGTTTCATAGGGAATAAATTTGGGGGTGTGATGGTGACAGGCGATCAATCCCCATAGCTTTTTATTTTGAATCAGGGAAACAGACATCGAAGCGGTCACACCCATATTTTGCAGATATTCAATATGGATCGGTGAAACCGATCGCAAAGCACAGTAGCTCATGTCGAGAGGTACTTTTTTGAGGGATGATTTCGGGGATTGTTGATGACTGACTAGCGCCGTTGGTTGATAATTGACATCGGGAATTAGGCGCAACCAGTTGAGGGTATAGAGATGTTTGGCCTGTTTGGGAATGTCTGAGTCAGGGTAATGGAGTCCTAGCAATGATTCTAGGTGAGGCTGTTTGGTTTCCGCAATCACGGTTCCATCCCCATACTCATTGAAGCGGTAGACCATCACGCGATCAAATCCTGTTAATGTTTGCACTTCCTGCACCACTAAGTCACATAGGGCTACTAAGTTTTGGGCTGTCTGGATTTTGGCAAGATTATGTTTGATTTGCTGATAGAACTGAAAGAAATCAATTCCTCCCAAAGATTCCCAAGATTCCAGTTCCAGCACAATTTCACCCGTGGGGGCGCGATGGACAATCGTATTAAAAGCCCTCGGCAAATGATCATCTGATCCATAAAAACCCACGCGCAGAGGATTAGGATATTCAAAATTGCGATCAAGACAACCTTGAATCGATTTAATCAGTTCTTTCCCTGTAAATTCGGCTAAGGGGTGATCGAGTAAATCCGCGATCGCAATTCCTAAAAACTCAAAGCAGTTAGCACTCACCTGAGCAATCCGCAAATCTGGCTCGGTGAGTACAATCAATAGTCCATGGGGCTGAATCAAACTAGGAATATGAATCGGTTCGCGATCGCAATTAGTCAGATTAACCGATGCAAATTCATGGAAATCATGATCGACCTGTCGCAAAAATTGATTCACGTTATTGACTCATATTGTTGATTTACGCATAAGTTGCTAAGACCCTCACCCCTAGCCCCTCTCCCAAAAAGGGAGAGGGGAACAAGAAAGATCTCTTACTCCCCTTCTCCCGTTCTGGGAGAAGGGGTTGGGGGATGAGGGCAATCTAGCTCTCTACTGCCGAATAATTCCTTCTCGATAGGCGGCTGAGATCTAAACGGCTGAGAATGCGCGTGTACAAATCACTCTCCGTAACTGGCTTAATCAGATAATCATCAGCACCTGCAATAAATAATTGCCGAATTGTTTCGCGATCGCTATGCGTCGATAAAAACACAATCGGTAAATTATTCCAGAGAAAATCCGTCCGCACTGCCTTACACAAGTCAATACCACTATAGTCTGGCATCATTAAATCTAAAATTAAGAGATCGGGATCAGTTGATTCCAATACCTGCCAAAACTGGTGGGGATTCTGTAAAGTAACCACTTCAATATCCCAATTTTCCAGCGATCGCCGCAGGGTTTTGAGTATATGCGGATCATCATCGACAATCATCACCTTAGAGGGATCGCTACAGCGTTGATACAAGACCTGCGACACCGTATTCAGAATTTCTCCCGTAGAAGCAGGCTTCTCAATAAATGAGCAACTACCCTTACGCGCCGCCATCACACGAGCGCTCAACCCACTCGTCGCCGTCATCATCACCGTCGGAATTTTCTTCTCTCTTTGAATCAGTTCATCCAACAAGCCCAGCCCATTCTCCGTAGAATTAGGGAACATCATATCTAGCAGAATTACATCAGGTGCTTCCTTCGCAATTTTTTCCCTAGCAGTTGTTAGATCTAAGGCAGTTTGTACCCGCATTCCCCGAATTTCCGCTTCTAGCTGAATCACCTGTGTTAAAAAAGCATTATCATCGATAATTAGTAACAGAGGCAATGGCGAATGAGGAGATGCAAGTAACGGCATCTCAGGAGATTTCGGCGATGGGTTGAGAGTAATTTGTTCAAGTTCTGTAATTAATTGTCCTAGCAACTCCGCGTTAAAACTAACTAAAGGGAAATCACTATTTAACATTTCTTCAATCTGACGGGCGATCGCCGTTCCTTCGGGAAACTCCAAAGGAGCCAAAGAGCCAGTCAATCGATGCGCTTGCATATATCCTTGATCGCGCAGATCCTTATCCAATTTATCCTGCTCCAAAGCGATCGCAGCCTGTCGAAACATCGCGATCGTCTCTGGCAAACTGTCGATTAATTTCTGAGACATAATCGCAATTACTTCCTGTATTCGTGCCTGATTTGGGGGTGATAGGCTCTCAGTTACAGGTTCTTCAGTTACAGGTTCTTCAGTCAAAGGATTGATCTCCACAGGTTCAGCAGTTGTTTGCATAGGCACAGCATACCCGCACACAATAACAGGCTTAAAGGAATTCTCACTTTTTGACGTAATCTCTTAAGGTTATCCTCTTCCCACCCAAGGATTAGCGTTGCGAAGAGGGCAACAGTGACATACCCGACACTCATTTTTTCTGTAAACAAAAAAATAGAGTACGGGCTTCCTCTTTCATTTGCCGAAGCCTAGACTAAGCGAACTCAGTTTTGGTCTTACTCAGCATCCGCAGGTTTTACT
>Ga0316611_1000577_pt1 | contig 12241 bp, 11 predicted proteins | sample MIS2016202_MG_FD_207675 | JGI IMG/M metagenome (GOLD analysis project Ga0316611, IMG submission 207675) | Microbial mat bacterial communities from Middle Island sinkhole, Lake Huron, Michigan, United States - MIS.2016.202 | ecosystem: Environmental > Aquatic > Freshwater > Lake > Sediment... | reverse complement strand
ATTCTAATTTTATTGTCATTACTAATTTATGTAATTGGTTTTTCTCAAGAAATAGAAGGATTTTATAGAGGATATTTTATAAATGAATCCACCAACTTTTCAATAAGTTTAAAACCCTCATTTTCATATACTAAGTACGATGGTTTTTGTATAGAAAAGTTAACATTTATTAAGAAATACTATAATTATTCATTATATAAAGAAACAATCACCAATCCTAATGATCCGTGTTCAGATGCGTATATAAAAATTTATAAGCAAAATAACGGAGATTTATATATAGAATACTCTATAGATGAGGAATTTAGTTACATCACTCATTCTGCCATTGCTAGAAAAATAAAAAATCGATAATGTTAGAAATACAAACACCCGCCTTATTATTTTCTGCCACTTCGCTTATATTATTAGCCTACACAAACCGTTTTCTTACTATTGCTAGTATTGTAAGAAGTTTAAAAAGAGTATATGATGATGAAGAAAGTAAAAAAATATATCTTCAAATAGAAAATTTAAGAAAAAGAATATTGTTAATACGAAATATGCAATTACTTGGTGTTTTATGCCTATTCTTCAGTGTTTTCAGTATGACATTAATTTTTCTTGAATACAATTATACCGCATTATATTTTTTTGGAGCCAGTTTAATAAGCCTACTCGCTTCTTTAGCCATATCATTTTGGGAAATAAGTATTTCTGTAACCGCACTACAACTTCACTTAAGTGATTTGGAAAAAAAAACTGAATAATGTAAAAAATCATATTGCTTTTTTAAAATACATATAAAAAAAATGTTAATATTGCATTAAATTATTAACAATTTCAAATATGAGTAAAATTTATTTATTTAAAGGATTTACTTTTTCTGCGTTATTTCTTAGTTCAATCGTAGCGTTTGGACAAGATGAACCAGTGAAAGATTCCTTAAAAAACCTACAAGAAGTATCTGTTGTAGGTTCAAGAAACAAAAACAGAGTATCAACCGACACGCCTGTTCCGGTTGATATAATAAGTATTGGTGCACAATCTGCAGCAACACCTCAAACGGATTTAACCCAAATCTTAAATTATGCTGCACCCTCTTTTACATCAAATACTACCACAGTAGCTGATGGTACTGATCATATTGATCCTGCTCAATTAAGAGGTTTAGGTCCTGATCAAGTATTGGTATTACTAAATGGCAAAAGAAGACATACTTCTGCCTTAGTAAACATTAACGGAACTCCCGGTAGAGGATCTGTAGGAACCGATTTAAATGCTATTCCTGCATTTGCAATAGACCGATTAGAAGTTTTACGTGACGGTGCCTCTGCGCAATATGGCTCTGATGCAATAGCTGGGGTTATAAATGTAGTAATGAAGAAAAACACCAAAAAATTAGCTGCAGCAATAACAACTGGTGGATTCTTATCCTCAGCTGCAAATGACCATGATGGCGGTTTTGATGGCGCAAAAGTACAATTAGATTTAAATTGGGGTACTTCATTAGGTGGAGATAAAGGTTTTATAAACCTAACAGGAAGTTTAGCAAATAGAGAAATCACAAGCAGAGCAAAAGATGCTACGGGAAATATATTCAATGCATTTAATGCAATTGAACAAAGAGCCAGTGAAAATGGTACTAATTTAGCTTCTCTATTTGGAAACAGTAACAATTCTGGAAATACAGCTTTATTATTAAGTACAATAAAATCAAATGCTTCACAAGTAAATTACTTTACTTCAACACAACAATTAAATATTGCAAACGCCAATACTATCGCTGCAATGAGAACGGCTTTAAACTTTGATGTAACCGACAATGAGTTAGCTTATAGAGGATTGGAAAGAAGTGATTTCAATATGAGAGTAGGACAATCTAAATTAAAAAGTGGACAATTTTTCTTAAATTCAGAGTATAAATTTGGAGAAAATGCTAAAGGCTATTTATTTGGAGGTTTTTCATACAGAGATGGAAATTCTGCTGGATTTTTCAGAAGACCTACACAATCTAACACTTCAACATCAATTTATTTAAATGGTTTTTTACCTGAAATAGGTACAAAAATTTATGATATTTCACTTGCAGGTGGTGTAAAAGGTAAAATAACTGATAATTTAGATTTTGATATCAGTAATACATTTGGAAATAACCAATTAAATTACTCGGTATTAAATACTGCTAATGCAACAGCTACTAAGGGACAAACTGAATTTGATGCTGGAGGATTAGCTTTCTCACAAAACACCATGAATTTTGATTTTTCAACTAAAGCAGATGTTTTACAAGGATTGAATATCGCATTTGGTGCGGAAGTAAGATTAGAATTATTTAAAATAAAAGCAGGAGAAGAATCTTCTTGGGCATCTTACGATATTTTTGGAAACATTATAAATGGAAGTACATTAGCCATTAATAGACCCACTGATTTTTTTGGAACGGCTAGATCAGGAGGATCACAAGTATTCCCAGGTTTAAGACCAGAAAATCAAAAAACCAGCAATAGATTGTCTGAAGCTTTATATGTAGATACAGAATTAGATGTTACTAAAAATTGGCTAGTAAGTGCAGCTTTAAGATTTGAAAATTATTCTGATTTTGGTTCTACATTAAACTATAAAGTAGCCACAAGATTAAAAATTAATGATAATTTTTCATTAAGAGGAGCGTATGCAACAGGTTTTAGAGCGCCATCTTTACATCAAATAAATTATGAATCTACCGCAACTCAATTTGTTAGTGGTGTTCCCTTTGAAATCGGTACATTCGCTAATGATTCTGAAATCGCATCTCAATTAGGAATTCCTACATTAAAAGAAGAAGAATCACGAAGTGTTTCCGCAGGATTCACTGGGAAAATACCTTCTTTAAATATTACATTTACAGTAGATGGATATTATACACAAATATTTGATAAAGTAGTAATTACAGATCAATTTGCAAGACCTTCAGGAACCTTTGCTACAGGATCTTCTCAAGCGCAACTTCAAGGATTATTTGACGCCGCAAATGCAACTGCAGCTACTTTCTTTGCTAATGCAATTGATTCAGAAGCTAGAGGTATAGAAGGGGTAATTACGCACAAAGCTAAATTTGGAAACATAAAATTAAGTTCTGATTTAGCGGTAACCTATTCTAAAATGAATAGAATAGGCGATATTTATGCTTCAGATATCTTAATAGCAAATAATCAAATAAATAATTATTATTCTGAAAGAAGTAGAGTATTTTTAGAAGAAGCTGTTCCAAGATTCAAAGCATCTTTAAATAACAATTTAACTTTTGGAAATTTTAATTTTTTCTTAAGAAATGTTTATTTCGGTGAAGTTACTGACCCAAATATTGGTGATACAAATAATGATGGATATGTTGATGGAAGCATTATTAACAATGTTTTTGTTGAAACAGAACACCAAACTATGAGTGGTAATATTGTTACCGATTTATCAATAGGATATGAATTTAGCAAAATGTTTAAATTAACTATAGGAGCAAATAATTTATTAGATATATATCCTGGAGAAAATAAGCAACCACACACAGCTTTTAGAGCAAGTGCTGATGGTGTGTATAGATATTTCAAAACTGGAGATACATCAACTCCTACAGGTATATTAGCTGGTCCTGATAGTGGTGTAAACCCTGCAACTAGCTTGCCTGCAGATTATGTAAGAGGAGTATCAACTATTGATTTAACTAGTGCAAACCAATTTGTTTATTCAAGAAATGTATCGCAATTTGGTCAAAATGGTAGATTTGTATTTGCAAGAATCAATCTTACTTTCTAAAATTATTTAAACTATAATCAAAAAAATCCGCTTCATTTTATGAGGCGGATTTTTCATTTCAAATTGCAAGTAGTTTATATTTTTTCTTCAAGAAAATCTAAAATATCTTTAGCAACTTCAGCTTTATTTTTTAAAGAATATTCTTTTATTTCTTTATTTTTTGATATTAGTTTCACTTTATTAGTGTCAGATTTAAAACCTGCTCCTTTGTCATTCAAAGAATTTAAAACAATTACATCGAGATTCTTTTTTTCTAATTTCAATAGGGCGTTATCTTCTTCATTATTAGTTTCCAAAGCAAAACCAACTAAAAATTGATGTGTTTTATTTTGTCCTAAATAGGAAAGAATATCTATTGTTTTCTCTAATTCAATAGACATTTCTCCTACTTCCTTTTTAATTTTTATTTCAGAATAAAATTTTGGTTTATAGTCTGCAACTGCTGCCGACATGATTACGATATCAGAATTCGAATAATAATTAATTACTTCATTATACATTTCTTCTGTTGATGTAACTGAAATTAAAGTAATAGCACTTTTATCCAATATTTCGTTTGTAGGTCCAGAAATTAGGGTAACAAAGGCACCTCTTTTTTCGGCATCTTTAGCAATTTCAAAACCCATTTTCCCACTGGAATGGTTTCCTATAAATCGTACAGGATCTATTGACTCATAAGTGGGGCCTGCAGTAATTAATATTTTTTTATTGGATAATGTAAGCGTCGATTTTATATCATTTATTATAAATTCTATTATATTCTCTGGTTCGGCCATTCTACCTTCTCCTACCAATCCACTTGCCAATTCACCGCTTTCAGTTGGAATAATTTTAATTGAATTTTCTATTAATTTCTTTAGATTATCTTGTGTTGCTTTGTTTTTATACATATCCAAATCCATAGCTGGAGCAATATAAACTGGACATTTAGCTGACAAAAAACTTGTCATTACAAAATTATCAGACATTCCATTTGCCATTTTAGCAATAGTATTTGCTGTTGCTGGTGCTACTAACATGATATCTGCCCAGATACCAAGTTCTACATGATTTGTCCAATTTCCGTCTGTATCATTTAATTCAAAATGTACAGGATTCTTTGACAAAGTTGATAATGTAAGCGGGGTTACAAAATCAGTAGCTTTTTCTGTCATTATAACTTTTACTTCAGCCCCTAATTTTATAAAATCACGTACTAGGAAAGTTGTTTTATAGGCTGCAATACCACCTGTAACTGCTAAAAGTATTTTTTTATTTTTTAATACTGACATTTTTAATAGTTATGAGTTTTGAGTTGTGAGATATGAATTATGAGTGATGAGTTATCGTTTTAAAATCAGATTTATGTAAATTCAAAAAAAAAAGTTTTAAATTAAAAATTATTTAAAATTTCTAACTTAAAACTTTTCACTTATTACTTATAACTTAATTAGTCTTTATCTGTTCTTCTGTAATAAATATCATTATTCAACCATTCATCAATAGCAATTGAATTAGGTTTGGGTAATTTTTCATAATATTTAGAAACTTCAATTTGTTCTTTATTTTCAAAAACTTCTTCTAAAGTATCATTATGAGCAGCAAATTCGTCTAGTTTTTGCACCAATTCCGTTTTCAATTCCATCCCAATTTGTTCGGCTCTTTTACCTATAATTACGATTGCTTCGTAAATATTGCCAATTTTGTCTTCAATTTTGTCTTTATCGTAGGTAATTGTACTTACGGGAGCTGTTAAGTCTTTTACATTCATAAATTTATATTTAGGTAGAACTTTTTTGTTTGTTATTTTTTATTCTTTCTTGTATCTTTTCAGTTTGTTCGTTAACACTTACCATTTCATTTTCTAAATCAGATTTTAAATTTTCTGCTTCCTTTTTGAAACTTGTATCAGGAAATGTTTGTAGGAAATTCCTATAGGCAGTTTGTGCTTCGATTATTCTTTCTTTTTTCAATTCAAATACTGATTCTTTGGCTAAATTTGTTTTGGAACGAAGGATATAAACCATTAATTCTTCTTTAAATTTAGTATCAGGATAATCTTGAATTACATTATCAAATGAAATAGAAGATGCTTTATATTGCCCTATATTATATAGTGTTTTAGCGTTTTCAAATGCTTTTTTCTCATTTCTAACAACCAATTCATTTATTACAGCATTCGCATCTTTTACTTTGGCTGAGTTTGGGTATTTATCCACAAAATTCTGCATTTCTTTTATGGCTAAATTTGTGTTTACTTGATCTAAATTATATTGCAAAGAGCCTTCATAATAACATTTAGCTGATAAATATAAAGTAGATTCTGCCAAACTATCATTAATATAACTTAATGCATAATTTTTAAATTGATTTCCTGCTAATCGATAATTTTTATCATAATAATTTGCATAGGCAGTTTTATAAATGAGATTTTTCACATCATCCGTCCCAGCAACTAATTTTTTTACATGGTCGGATAAAGTCAATACATTTTCCCATTTTTTTTTCTCATATTCCTTTTCAAAAACCTCTAAAATATAGGTTTTATCGGCACTTTTCATGGCCCGATTGAATTCTTTATTACAAGATGATAACAAGAATATTGTTATAAAAACAACGACTATTTTCTTCATAAAGTGCAAATTTACTACTTTTTTAATGATATAAAAGTATTTATGAATTATTTAACTATAATTGAATAAATTACATGATAAAAATAGGAAACAAAAAGCAAATTGTTATATTTTCAAATTGTTACATTACTAAATTAAATCTAATTCAGCTTTTATTTTTGCAGTTAATTCTGCTGATGCTTCCACTAAGGGCAACCTTGTGTGTGGTTTACAAATACCTTTCAATGCCAACAGTGCCTTTACACCTGCAGGATTTCCTTCTACATAGATCAATCGTGTGATTTCCATTAATTTATAATGCCATTTGTTTGCTTCTGAAACATTATGTTCCAATGCAAAACGTACCATTTGAGAAAACTCTTTAGGCAATGCTTGTCCGATAACCGATATTACTCCTTTTCCGCCTGCTAAAGTCATAGGAACTGTTATTTCATCATCGCCAGAAATTACTGAAAAATTTGCTGGTTTTTGTCTAATTATTTCATTGGATTGCAGATAATTAGGTGATGCTTCTTTTATAGCAATGATATTAGAAAACTCATTTGCTAATCGTAACGTAGTTTCCGGGTTTATATTTACCACTGTTCTACCTGGAACATTGTATAGAATTATTTTTTTATCAGTTGCACTTGCAATAGCTTTGTAATGTTGATAAATTCCTTCTTGTGTTGGTTTATTATAATAGGGACAAACTGAAAGAATTGCTTCAAAATCAGAGGTATCAGTAGTGCGTATTTTATTTTTTATCGCCTCGGTATTATTTCCACCAATACCTAAAACTAATGGTAATCTTTTGTTATTAGCTTTCACAATACATTGTATTACTTTCTCGCTTTCTTCCTCAGATAGCGTTGCATTTTCAGCTGTGGTTCCCAAAACAACAAAATATTCTACACCATTTTCAATAGTATAATTTACTAAGCGTTCCAATGCTGGAAAATCAATACTTAAATCTTCGTTAAAAGGGGTTATTAAAGCGAGTCCTGTTCCTGTAAAATCTGTCATTATTTATTTGTATAAAGGTAAAATTCTTATTATTTCTTTAATATATTCTTCGGAATTAAATGTAGATTGTATGATATTCAAATCTGCTACTACATCATTTGAAAAACTAATTTTTAAATCTGCATTGCAAATTTCATATAATTTATTGAATAAATTGCCTTTTTGTAAAGATAAATCTATCAAAATATCATATTGGTCATCTATTACTTCTTGTAAAACGGCTTTTTTTAATTTTCCAAATAAATTAAAGTATTTTTTATGAAAATAGTATGTATTTGTTAATGAATTACTTTCATGGTCTAATAAAATCCAGAAATAGAAGTTAGATTTTGAAAATACTTTTCTTAATGTGTTGATTTCGTTTGAAGAAATAAACATTTCTGAATCTAAGATAAACACTATTTTTTTATCAATAGAAAAATGAAAAGATTTCTTACTTTTTTCTTTTTTTTGGTTGAATATTGAAAGAAATTGTTCAAATTTGTTCATTAGAAATTTTAAGAATGTCAAAATTATAAAAATGCATCGTATTTCGTATTATTTAATTGCAATTATTTATATTATAAATCTAATTCATTGCAATTCAATCAAAAAAGTTCATCTTAAACATCCATTTCCTTCGATAAAATATGTTAATTCTATTACTATTCCATTTAATACAAATTTTGAGAACACTAAAGTAGGTGGCCTTTCGGGAATTGATTATGATAAAGAAAATAATGTGTATTATATCATTAGCGATGACAGATCTTTTTATAACAATGCTAGATTTTACACAGCATCTATAAATATTTCAGATTCAGGAATTTCAGACGTAAAATTTAAAAGTGTTTCTACATTAAAAAATGAAAAAGGAGAATTTTTTTCAAATTACGAATTAAATCCCAATTTATCTATTGACCCTGAAGATATTAGATATGACAAAAAAAGAAATACGATAGTTTGGGTAGATGAAGGTGATAGAGTTTTATCAAAAAAAGATACTATTCTAAAAAATCCTACAATTAATGTGGCAGATAAAAATGGAAAATTTATTTCTAAATATGAAATACCTGAAGTGCTTTTTGCAAGTAAAAATAAAAATGGACCAAGAAGAAATGGGGTTTTTGAAGGGTTAAGTTTTAATGATAACTACTCTTTATTATATACAAATACTGAAGAACCTTTGTATGAAGATGGAGAAAAAGCTACACTTACAAATGGAACAAAAATACGATTGTTTTGTTTTGATGTAGAAACTAAAAAAATAAAAAAACAATTTTTTTATACCATTGAACCCATAGATAAAGAGCCTATTCCTAAAAATGAATTTGCAATAAATGGTGTATCAGCTCTTTTGTATTATAAAGAAAATAAACTATTTATAGTAGAAAGATCCTATTCATCGGGTGTTGCGAATAATTCAATTAAATTATTTCTTTGTGATTTGAATGAAATACAATCTATAGATTCAACTACAAAAATACCTGTAATTTCAAAAAAATTAGTATTAGATTTCAATACATTAGATTTTACAATAGATAATATTGAAGGAATAACATTTGGTCCAAAAATAAAAAATGGCAATAGAAGTATTATTTGTCTTTCGGATAATAATTTTTCGGAAAAACAAAAAACACAACTTATTCTATTTGAATTAATTGAGAATTAAAAAATAAATATAAAAATCATGAATAAAAAAGGATTAAATTTCATTTTGTGTTGTTTCGTTATAAATGTATTTTTTGCTTGGGGGCCAACGGGGCACAGAGTGGTGGGTGAAGTGGCTTATCAGAATTTAGACAAAAGCACGAAAAGAAAAATAGAAAAACTTCTGAACTACAAAAGCTTGGCAACGGTATCTACCTTTGGAGATGAGATAAAATCGGACAAAAGGTATAACAAATTTTATGTTTGGCATTTTGTAAATTTTGAATTTGGAAAAAATTATCACGAATGTGAAAAAAATAAAGAAGGTGATTTAATACAAGGTATTGACAGTTGTATTTCCATAATAAAATCAGAAAAAAGCAACAAAAAAGATAAAATATTTTACCTAAAAATGCTGGTACATTTTATTGGAGATTTACATCAACCCTTACACACAGGAAGAGGTGAAGACAAAGGAGGAAATGATATAAAGGTAAAATGGTTTAACTCCCCCAGTAATCTTCATAGAATTTGGGATGATGATATGATTGAACATTACGACATGAGTTACACAGAATTAACAAATGATTTAGATTTTTTAAGTAAATTAGAAAAAATGAAAATTCAACAAGGTACTATTTTGGATTGGGTGTATGAATCGCAAACAATAGCGCAAAATGTATATAATTCTGCAAAACCTGAAGATAATTTAGGGTATAAATATCAATATGAAAATTTTGCTATTGTAAAATCTCAATTACAAAAAGCAGGTTTACGTTTGGCAAAAATCTTAAACGATATTTTTTGAAAATTGAAATACTAAAATGCCTCAAACACTTACTATAAATACATTTCAGAATGTTCGCTTAAGCTTAAATATTCAAATTATAGGTTTACGAATATTGGCATTTTTAGTTGATTTCTTCATTCTAATTTCGGCTTGGTTTGGTTTGTTGTTTTTTTATGCAAAGGTTATTCAACATAAAACCAATTGGACAGACATAAATGAAGAATCCATTTCAGTATTTTTACTCGTTACACAATTACCTTTATATTTTTATTCTTTTCTTACGGAATTTATTTTCAATGGACAAACCTTTGGTAAAATGCTATGTGGAATAAAAGTTGTAAAAATTAATGGATATCAATGCGGATTTATAGAATATTTTATGAGATGGCTTTTTAGAATTATAGATATTTATCCTTTTTTTATATTGGTACTTTTTTTTGGTGAATATGGATATATAGGAATTAGTTTAATAGGAATTCCTGCCGTAATTACAATCGCAATTTCAAATCAAGGGCAAAGATTAGGTGACATTATTTCAGGCACTACTGTTGTAAAAATTAAAAACAAAACAGATTTATCAATTACTATTTTAAAAGAATTACACAACGAATACAAACCTACTTTTCAAAATGTTATCAGATTGAGTGATAATGATATGCGTATAATAAAAAACACGTATGAACAGGCTATAAAAAATGGTGATCATGATACATTGCAAAAACTACGAACAAAAGTAGAGCAAGTTTCTGATATAAAAAGTACAATGAATACGGTGGATTTTTTAGATGTTATTATAAAAGATTTCAACTTTTATACAAGAGAAATGACATAAATTAGGAAAGGATAAGCTACTAAATTTTAAAAAAATTGACTCAAGAAAAAATTATTCAGCAAATAGAAAAGCATAAAAATAATTTGCCCGCATGGGATGCTCATTCTAAAATGATGCCTCCACATAGAGGATTATTTAATGAGCAAGAAATCTTTGAAAGAAAACCAAGAAATGCAGCCGTTTTAATTTTAATGTATCTAAAAGGAAGTTCTGTATATTTTCCTTTATTAGAAAGACATGAGTATGACGGAAATCATTCCTCTGAAATTGGTTTGCCAGGCGGAAAAAAAGAAGATTTTGATGCTGATTTTGAAGCAACAGCCATACGTGAAACTGAAGAAGAAATAGGTATATCAAAAGAGTCTATTTCTACTATTTTCTCACTCTCAAGATTGTATATTCCGCCAAGTAATTTTTTAGTTTATCCCTTTGTCGGAATCTTCGAAAATGAAATAAATTATAAATTAGACACAAGAGAAGTGAAAGAATTAATAGAAATTCCATTACAAGATTTTTTGCATACAACTGAAATTATTGAGTATAATTTTCAAAGAAAAGAAATGCAATATACTGTTCCTGCATATTACATACAAAATAAAATAGTTTGGGGTGCAACTGCTATGATTTTAACCGAATTAAAAGATATTTTATTGAAATAAAGAAGACTGCTCTTGTGAAACAGTCTTCTTTAAAATTGTATTTAAAATGCAATTTATTTCGTAAGTGATTTTTCATATTGTCCTAAATATTTCCACAAACGTATAGCCAAAATAATAACAAAAGAAGCTAAAAATCCTATAAGTGCAAGTATAAAAGGGTTTTGTTTAACTGTTTTTATATCAACTTGGTTCCCATTAGCCAATATATTTAACACTTTTTCATCACTTATTTTTTTGTTACTTAAATTTACAATGGAGCTTGAAAACTTGGCGTATTGATTCAATAAATCTTCTTCAAGATTGTTTTTCCTGTCTGCATTTAAACTTATTGATGTAGATGGATTTTCATGTGCAACCCTTACTTGAGACAACAAGGTATCTACTTTTTGTAATCCTTTTTGGTTTAACTTTAAATTCAAATCAATATTTTTTAAATTCTCATTTCTTAATCTGTCAAAAATTTCATTTTTCTCTATCGGCAAAATAACAAGATCATCTATTTGCTTTTGGGTTAAGGGTTTTATGGATTTTATTACTATTTGGTGCGTTTTAAATTCCTCCTCAGTCATATTGTCTAAATAACTATTATAGTCTAATTGCTTTAGCATGATAGAATCTCTCTTTGAACCTATATTTGTATCAGAATCAAATCCAATTAAACCATAATATGAACTCAACAATTCACTCGTATGTTTTACGGGCTTCACTTCTATAGATTTTAAATAACTATATTTTGAATCTTTATTGTTTATCTTACTACCTATAGAATTTACTAATGAATACAAAGATTTTGTACTATTATAATTAGGTGAAACTATCAGTTCATAAGTAAAGTTTCTGGTCGTTATTTGATCTTTCACAAAGGGTATCGAAAAACCTAAAAGGGTACATATTGCAATAAAAATAATATTTTTCTTTATTAAAAGTAAAAATAGTAATATCG
>Ga0316611_1000576_pt1 | contig 12263 bp, 10 predicted proteins | sample MIS2016202_MG_FD_207675 | JGI IMG/M metagenome (GOLD analysis project Ga0316611, IMG submission 207675) | Microbial mat bacterial communities from Middle Island sinkhole, Lake Huron, Michigan, United States - MIS.2016.202 | ecosystem: Environmental > Aquatic > Freshwater > Lake > Sediment... | reverse complement strand
TTTATTAATTTTATATTAGTAAATTTGTTTAAAACTTAGATTGTTTAACAAAAAATTGCTTATTTATCATGAAAAAAATAATTTTTATTTTGAGTTTATCTATTTGTTTTTTAACATCAAGAGCTTATAGCCAATGTCAATGGGAGAATTTAGCTTCAGAGGGCGTTATAGGTAGCCCAACACTATCGTATACCATTACAGAATACCAAGGAGTCACTTATATTGGTGGTTATCAGAGATTTGGAACTATTGAAAATGATGAGTTTGTAGCAAATTCTGATTTTGATATGTTTAATGGATTTATAGATTTTGTCGAGGTGTTATCCGATGGAAATCTTTATGTAGCAGGAGTATTCAAAATCAATGGTTTAGATGCTGCCATTGCCCGATTTAACGGAAATAATTGGGAAACATTGCCTGATATTATTATTGCTGGAGAAACATTTAATCCAAAAGATATTGTTTTTTACAATGGAGACCTTATTGTTACTGTTCCTGATGCAGATTTTATACTAAATCCAGATCCTCATGTTGGACTTTATAAGTTAAATAGTGTAACCGATTCGTGGGAGCTTTTTGCAGGAGGTTTTATAGATGAAATTCAGGGTGGAGGAATCTGCAAGATGTTGGTTTTTCAAGATTCTCTTTATATAGCTGGTGCCATCAAATATGTAGGTCTTGATAATTTGCCAGTAAATAATTTTGCAAAATGGAACGGAACTATTTGGCAAAATCTTGGAGGAACTAATTTTAGTAATAACACCTATGTAGAGAACATTTTTGAAGCTAACGGAAAATTGTATCTAACTGGACTAATGAATTTTTGCACGGGTTGCAACAATAAATTTGTTCAATATGATAACGGAAATTTTGATGATTTAGGTTATACTGGCGATAGGGTTCTTGATGTACTTTTCTTTGAACAATTATACACCTTTGGCTTTGAAATTCATTCACTGATTGATGGTGTTTGGCAAATGATAAGTTCTTCATCTGAACTTTCAGGAGAATACGTTACAGACGCTCATAATCATAATTTTGATGAGATATGGCTTTCTGGAGTTTGTTGTATACAAAGTAGACCTGACTTGGGTAGCTCGTTTAAAAAGCTCATACAATGCCCGATTACGCCACTTGGTGTAAATACAAACAACAGTGTTAGCGATGACTTAGTGCTTTTTCCTAATCCTGTAAACGGAGATATTATAAACATAAAAAATACCTCTATTAATATTGTATTTCAAGCGTTTGATGTAACAGGCAGAAAAGTACTAGATGGTCAATCAGTAAACAATCAGCTTAATATATCAGATTTATCATCTGGTATGTATATTTTTAAATTAATTAACCCAGAAAACAAAAACACAATATCTTCGCATAAAATTATAATCAATTAATAATGATAAAAAGATATTATAAAAAACACAAAAAATAATCCAAATAAAGATAGTGTCTTATACAAATCGTCCAATGGTTTTTCAAGGGAAAACGCCTAAACAATTAGCTATACATTTCAAAGACAATCAATTTACTGGATTCAAATCTCTTAACGACATGATCAAACACGTAGATGAAGAAAGCTTAGTAATCTCTAGTTTCAATCCACCAGCGGGTGTTACCAAAATACCTATGAGTCATGAAGAATTTGTAGGAGCTGTAAAAGAATGGATTGCTAAAGGAGCAGCGGTTCCAGATAAATAATAGTTTATTAAAATCTAAATAAACCTTTTCATTTTGAAGAGGTTTATTTGTTTTATATATGCATTTCTTTCAAAAAAACTTCTGATTTTAACATCAAAACCTGATAAATATCAGGTTTAAAGAATTGATAATTATTTAACTTTGTAGTGATTGATTTTAAAATCAATATAAATAGTGTATTTTAATTTTAAACAAATAAAAAATTCAAAAAATGATTAAACTCAACATCAACGGAGAGGATAGAGAAATTACATCTCCACCAGAAACCCCACTTTTATGGGTAATTAGAGACGAAATAGGTCTCACAGGAACCAAATACGGTTGCGGACATGGCGTTTGCGGTTGTTGCATTGTAAATGTTGATGACACTCAAGTTCACGCTTGCAAAAACACAGTAGCCGAAATGCAAGGCAAAAAAATTACCACCATCGAAGGACAACAAGGAAAAATTGCCGACGCTATTTTTGATGCTTGGAAAGCGCTTGATGTGGCTCAGTGTGGTTTTTGTCAGCCAGGGCAAATCAACAGTGCTTCGGTGCTTTTGGCTAACAATCCAAACCCAACCGATGAAGATATTGACGAGGCATTGAAACACAATTTATGTCGTTGTGCTACTTATGTTCGTGTGCGTAAGGCTATTCATCAAGCGGCTGATACTTTAGCAAAAGGATAGCTTAAATTAATTTTAATATTTAAAAAAAAATAATCATGGAACAAGAAACACAAGACACCATTATATTTCCACATCCTTCGTTACCAACAACTTATATTCGTTTGAATTCAGACAATACGGTAACAGTTATTAGTAAAACCATCGAAATGGGGCAAGGGATTCACACAGGCCACGCCACAATGGTTGCTGACGAAATTGATGCTGCACCAGAACAAATGAAAGTAGAAATGGCTCCGTCTGAAGCAGGTTTTCAAGCCATTTATGGAAACGTATTAATGGGCGGAATGCAAGGAACTGGAGGAAACACCGGTTCTCAATCGTCTTATATGATGTACCGAATGGCAGGAGCAGGAATGCGTCAAATGATATTGGCTGCCGCCGCAGAAAGATTACAAGCCGACAAAGCCAATCTTTCTATAAAAGCAGGCGTTGTTACCGATAGTGCAAGCGGAAAAAGTTGCACTTTTGGCGAAATTGCTACTCATGCAATGGCACAACCCATCCCAACCGATGTAAAACCAAAAGATCCAAAAGATTTTACTTATATGGGCAAAACCCATTTTCCAAGAGTTGATACTTTTAATAAAATTCACGGTAAAGAAATTTATCCACAGGATTTAAAACTGCCAGGAATGCTAACTGCTGTTATTGCTCGTCCGTCAAAATTGGGTGGCAAATTAGTAAGTTTTGATGCTACCGAAACTCTAAAACAACACGGTGTTACTGATGTAGTTGAAGTTGCTCCTTTTGGGGTTGCTGTTGTGGGTAATAACTTTTGGAGCGTTTATGAAGGTCGTGAAAAATTAAAAGTAACATGGGATTATAGCGAAGCCGTAAAAATAAATTCAGCAGATTTATTCAATCAATTTCATGATTTGCTGGAAACTCCAGGATTGGAAGTTATGCGAATTGGCGATGTAGATGCAGCCTTTGCTTCGGCAGCAAAAGTGATTGAGGCTGAATATACCATTCCATTTCAGGCACATGCTCCAATGGAAACCGTTTCGTGCATCGTACAATTGTCACCAGGCAAAGCCGAAATGTGGGGAGCATCTCAAGTTTTTGGTTTTGATAGCATCAATATTGCACAAGAATTACAAATTTCGCCAGATAGTATTGTGGTTCACAACTATCGTGTGGGTGGTAGTTTTGGTCGTTGGTATGGTCCAGCCGCCACGCCTTGGATAGAAACTATCAAAGTGATTAAAGCATTAAATACCGATAAACCTGTAAAATTATGTTACAGCCGTGAAGACGATTTGAAAGTAACGACTTGCTTCTATCGCCCTGGTTACAAACATAAATTTTGGGGTGCGTTAGATGCCAATGGAAATATAGTTGGTATGAAACATCGCATTTGCGGTCAAAGTATGTTGGCTGGCACCATGATGGCACACGGAATGATTGATGAAAGAGGTGTCGATTTTATGTCGGTAGAATCTTCAGTAAATTTGGCATACAATTATCCAAATCAATTATTGGAATTGCATACGCCTGAAGTGCCTTTCAAAGCATCGCCAACTCGTTTTGGAGGAACGCTACACAATGGTTTTAGCAACGAAGTTTTTATAGACGAATGTGCCGAAGCCGCTGGTGTAGATCCGATAGAATACCGTTTACGCTATCTTGGAGATGACAAACGTGAAAAAGGTTGTTTGGAATTAATCCGAGAAAAATCAGGTTGGAACCAACCATTAACACCAGGAAAACCTGGAACTCGCCGTGGACGTGGCGTGGCTGTAACTACTTCGCACAGAAGTTATAGTGCTTGTGTTGCCGAAATTACTGTAAACGAAGACAATTCGTACAGCGTAGATCGTTGTGTAACAGTAATCGATTGTGGTACAGTTATCAATCCTGATAATTTACATTCACAAATGGAAGGAAGTGTAGGATTTGCGGTTTCTTTAGGTCGTTACAACGAAATTACGTTTGTAGATGGCGAATCGCAACAAGTGTATTATAGCGATTATAATATTACCAGAATGCACACGATGCCAAAGGTTGATAGTTATTTTGTAGAATCTACACAAGGACCATCAGGTGCGGGAGAAACTGCTGGATCAAGCATTATTCCTGCTATTGCGAATGCTTTGGCAAATGCAACTGGCACTAGAGTAAGAGATATTCCTTTACGATTACCTAATGAACCAAAAGAAGGCGATTGGGATTTACCCGCAAAACTGAATACTTTTAAAGGTGCTAAACAAAACAGTTTAGTTTAAATTTAATTTTGTATATGAAAAGCCTTACTTGTTATTTATAAGTAAGGCTTTAATTTAAGTAGAAGTTTTTTAATTAATAAAAATAAATTTTGACCTACTAAATATTTGATAAACATTTTATAATTTTAACAATGATAAACTTTAAGCAATTAGACCCCCAATGTGTCAATCGTTCAGCAATTTGATTCCGATAGCAAAGAGCCCATCGTTTTTTCAACATCTTTTCTGTTGATGAAGTAGATATACCAGAGGTATTTGCAGCGTGGACTACTGATGCTACTTTTTTAAAAGGTCAACGTGGCTACATCAACACCCAACTACATCAGGCAATAGGCGGAAGTAATTTGTTTTTTAATTATGCCGTTTGGGAAACTGTAGAACTTTTTGCGGCTGCTTTCAACCAACCCGATTTTCAAAACACATTAGGTAAATATCCAAACTCGGCTATTTCATCTCCACATTTGTTCAAGAGATTAACAGTGCCAAATTTTTGTGTTGACCCATAATTTTTTTATTAAGATTTTTATAAAAGGTTATTCAAATGACCTTTTTATATTTAAAAAATTCTAATTTTGCTTTATGTTTTAAAATACATAACGAATGATACTTAATGATACCCATAACAGAGTTCACGATTACCTCCGTATTTCATTGACAGACAATTGCAATTTGCGATGTTTTTATTGTATGCCCGAGGAAGATTATGAATTTACACCGACCAAACATTTGATGCAAGCCGATGAAATTGAGGCTATTGCAAAAACATTTGTGGAACAAGGCGTAAAAAAAATACGACTCACGGGTGGCGAACCACTCATTCGCAAAGATGCTGCTGATATTATTTTGAGGTTGTCAAAATTGCCTATAACCTTGACCATGACCACCAATGGCACTCGATTGCATGATTTTTTGCCCGTTTTGGAAGAAGCCAATTTGAGAAAACTCAATATTAGTCTGGACACGCTTGATGCTGAAAAATTCCTAAAAGTTACCCGCCGCAACCAGTTTGATTTGATAATGAAAAACATCAATTTGCTGTTGGCTAAAAATTTTACCATTAAAATAAATGTGGTGGTAATGAAGGATTTTAACGATAACGAAATCAATGATTTTGTGGCTTGGACCAAAGATTTTCCATTAGAAATTCGGTTTATAGAATTTATGCCTTTTACAGGAAATCGATGGACGACTAACCAAGTACTTTCGCTCGAAGAAATTCTGCAAATTATTTCCGAAAAATACGAATTTTTACCGATTGCTCCAAAACCAAATGATACCGCCAAACATTTTTCGGTGCCAGGACACAAAGGAAATTTTGCCGTTATCAGCACCATGACATCGCCATTTTGCGGCACTTGCAACCGCATTCGCCTTACAGCAGATGGCAAACTCAAAAACTGTTTGTTCTCTAAAGGCGAAACAGATTTGCTAAAACCTTACAGAAAAGGCGAAGATATTTTGCCGTTAATTCAAACCAATATTCTAAGCAAAGCCAAAGCCTTAGGCGGGCAATTTGACAATACTTTAAATACATTAGAAGCATTGGCTATCGAAAATAGAAGTATGATAAGTATTGGTGGTTAATTTTTTAATTGAATTAAAAAATTAAAAAAAGATAAAGAATACATATTTGTTGTTTTGCTTTAACTATTTAAATGTCAGACTAAAATAGAAAATAAAAGTATTTCGGGTCTATTCAATTCTTCTGAAAATAGAGTCTATTTATTTTGGTGAATAAATCAATCTCATAAATCCGCTACCATTAAGATCATTGGCTGTTGCAATTGGAATACCGGCTACTAAACCAATTTTCCATTGCTCAGTTAGTTGAATTTGAGCCTGTGGACGAAGAGTCATTTGACCATTTTGTTCATTTGCCCAATTTTGATTGGACTCGATGGCTATGAAGCTATCTTTATTTCCTTTGCCAATTCTATACGAAAGAATGGTATTAAAACGAATAGAAGTTTCTGTGGCATTATTTTCAAAATGTTGTTTGGTAGCCGTTCCGGTATAAATCATGGTATGAAAACGTTCGCCAAAAACTTTAGCAATAGCAATAAATGGATTGTAGATATTAGCTTCAAACAACGGATTGCCAAAATCTTTAAATGGGGTAAATTCTAATTCATTAAAATATCCTACACCTATGCTGGTTTTGGCCTTTGCAGAAGAAAAAAGTGCATAATGAAAGCCTATTCTAATGGCATTTCCGCTTTCTGCTCTTCCGCCCTCTTCTCCTGGGTGGCCACTTTCTGATGATTCATCTGTTGCGATGCTATGTTTTTCTTGAACAAAAATAAAAGGTAGCTCAATTTCAAATCCCAATTTATCTATGGGAGCAAAATCATATTCCGCTAAAACTCTTTGTCCTTTAAAATGTTCAAAATCAGCATATCCAAAACCAATATTGGCTTCTTTAAATCCTTTTTTAACATTCATTTCCGCTGGAACGTCTAAGTATAAGGGCATATAATGCTTTAACTCTACCTCTTCATCTTTTATCGACTCTTGTGCTACTATGAAATTTGCTTGTAAGGTTAATAAAAGAACAGTTAATTTTAAAAAATGTTTCATGGAGTAATATATTATTTATTTGACAAAGCGGGATATTTTCCTAATTCTGTTGGGTTTTCTGCTTGTTTTAGTAAAAAATCGGCAACATCACTTCTTGATATTGAACCAATATTCATTCCTTGTGCATAATTTGTTTCCACTCTATATTTACCAGTAAATTCCTTATCATTCAACATTCCTGGACGAACAAATTCCCATTTTATAGTGCTTTTGGCTATCATTTCTTCCATCAATGTTTTATTTTTATAAACAGCATTTAATAACAACCAAAAAATAATTTTCATAAAAAACCCTTGATATTTGCTGCTATTTCCTGCTCCAAATCCTGTTAGTATAATAAATGGAATATTTGTATTTAATTCTTTTTGAACTTGAATAAGTGCCGCAGCTGATTCTGAATACATTGTGGTTGCTTTGGTGCTTTTTCCTGTCCCTAAAGTTATAATTACAGCATCGGCACCTATAACTACTTTTTTTAAATCTTCTGCTTTGGTGGCATCACCTTGCACAGAGTTCAAATTATTTGTATTTGGAAGACTTATTTTTGAACGAGATAAGGTAGTAACATTATGCCCGTTTTTCAAAGCCATTTCAACAACTTTTAAACCAACTCCTGCCGAAGCACCTATTACTGAAATATTCATGTTTTTTAAATTTTTTACAAAAATAGAAAAAAAATATTATTTGCTCTTCATTTAAAATATTTTTAAATGTCTTTTGAATGTTGAGAAAAAAATTCAATAGCGATTTAAATCAAATTACCGTGTTCTAAATTTCACTATTAAATAGATTTTAAAAAATAACGCGATTTGTCTATTTATTCATAAATTAGTTTGTTTATTTTTGGAAAAAATTTAATCCTAAATTCTAAAAATGAAATATCATCAAATAGACCGCAATTTGTTTATTAAAAATAGAGCAAAATTCATTTCTCAAATGAAACCTAATAGTGTTGCCGTTTTCAATTCAAACGATTTATATCCTGTTTCTGCCGATACTACTTTCCCTTTTGAACAACAACGAGACCTTTTATATTTATCGGGTGTTGATCAAGAAGAAAGCATTTTACTTCTTTTTCCAGATGCTCCTTATGATAATTTAAAAGAAATTTTATTTTTAAAAGAAACCAACGAGCATATTGCCGTTTGGGAAGGCGAAAAGCTTACAAAAGATAGAGCATTTGAAGTTTCTGGAATAAAAACTGTAATATGGTTGCAAGATTTTTATAAAACTTTGCGTGAAGTGATGGCATATTCAGACACTATTTACATCAACACTAATGAGCATTATAGAGCAGTAATTGAAACAGAAACTCGCGAAGCACGATTTGTAAAATGGTGGAAAGAAAATTATCCAGCACATAAAGTAGAAAAATCAAATCCGATACTTCAACGTTTACGTTCGGTAAAAGAACATGAAGAGTTGGATTTAATTCAAACGGCTTGTGATATTACTGAAAAGGGTTTTCGCAGAATTTTAAATTTTGTAAAACCAAACGTAATGGAATATGAAATTGAAGCGGAATTTGCACATGAATTCCTTAGAAATCGTTCAAAAGGTTTTGCCTATACACCTATTATTGCTTCTGGAAAAAACGCCAATGTATTACATTACATTGAAAACAATCAACCTTGTAAATCGGGCGATTTAATTTTGTTAGATGTTGGTGCAGAATATGCAAATTACTCGAGTGATATGACAAGAATGGTTCCAGTTTCTGGACGTTTTTCAAATAGACAAAAAGAAGTGTATAATACCGTTTTGCGAGTAAAAAATGAAGCTACAAAAATGTTGGTTCCAGGCACTTTATGGAAACAATATCATATTGAAGTTGGTAAAATTATGACCTCAGAATTGTTAGGAATAGGTTTAATTGACAAAGCCGATGTTCAAAACGAAAATCCTGATTGGCCTGCTTATAAAAAATATTTTATGCATGGAACCTCTCACCATTTAGGATTGGATACGCACGACTATGGCTTATTGCACGAATCTATGAAGGCAAATATGGTTTTTACAGTAGAACCAGGAATTTATATACCAGAAGAAGGTTTTGGAATCCGTATTGAAGATGATTTGGTAATTCAAGAGAAAGGAGAAGCATTCAACTTGATGCGGAAAATTCCTATAGAAGTAGATGAGATTGAAATGATTATGAATAAATAGTCAATCAATCTTTTAAAAAAACTTTTGATTTTTTAAATGTTTTTCAAAATTTAAGAAGTACTACCTATCTAAACTTCTATTATCAATAACTATGAATTTATAATAGTCTAACAATAAATTATTGACAATCAATATTTTATATGATTATGATAAATGATTCTATAGTGTCCGAAAAAACATTAATTTTGTACTATAATAAAATTCTATAATAAAACAAACAATGGCAACAATTGCTCAACAATTCGGCATGACCGAAGCATTAGAAATACTCGGCGTAAAAGCCATTAACGAAGGTACTTCAACAGGAAATAATCACTTTTCAAACGGAAACCTCATCGAAAGTTATTCGCCAGTAGATGGTCAACTTATAGCAAAAATAAAATCCACCACTACAGAAGATTACGAAAAAGTAATGCAAACAGCATCTGAAGCATTCAAAACCTTCCGATTGATGCCTGCACCAAAACGAGGAGAAATTGTTCGTCAATTTGGAGAAAAACTTAGAAAATACAAAGAACCTCTTGGAAAATTAGTTTCCTACGAAATGGGGAAATCTCTACAAGAAGGTTATGGCGAAGTACAGGAAATGATTGATATTTGTGATTTTGCAGTAGGTCTATCGCGTCAATTACACGGTTTAACCATGCACTCAGAACGACCTGGACATCGAATGTATGAGCAATACCACCCATTAGGAATCGTCGGAATTATTTCAGCATTCAATTTCCCTGTTGCTGTTTGGGCTTGGAACACCGCTTTAGCTTGGATTTGTGGCGATGTATGCGTATGGAAACCATCGGAAAAAACTCCGTTATGTGGTATTGCTTGCCAAAACATCATTGCAGAAGTGCTAAAAGAAAATAATCTTCCTGAAGGAATTTCGTGTTTAATTAATGGCGATTATAAAGTTGGCGAAATGATGACGCATGATTATAGAGTTCCATTAGTTTCAGCTACAGGTTCTACACGTATGGGAAAAATTGTAGCTCAGGCTTGTGCTGCTCGTTTAGGAAATTCATTATTAGAATTGGGTGGAAACAACGCCATAATTGTTACACCAGATGCCGACATAAAAATGACCATTATTGGAGCGGTTTTTGGAGCAGTTGGAACAGCTGGACAACGTTGTACTTCAACCCGCCGATTAATCATTCATGAAAGCATCTATGATAAAGTAAAAGACGCTTTGGTAAGTGCTTATGGACAGTTACGAGTTGGAAATCCGTTGGATCAAAACAATCATGTTGGACCACTAATTGACACTCATGCCGTTGAATTATACAACAGAGCTTTAGAAAAAGTAGTTTCGGAAGGTGGAAAACTATTGGTTGAAGGAGGAGTTCTCTCTGGTCAAGGTTATGAAAGTGGTTGCTATGTAAAACCAGCCATTGCAGAAGCAAAAAATTCATTCGAAATAGTGCAACATGAAACCTTTGCACCAGTACTTTATTTACTAAAATATTCAGGTAGTGTTGATGAAGCCATAGACATTCAAAATGGTGTAGCTCAAGGATTGTCATCGGCAATTATGACGAACAATCTTCGAGAAGCAGAAGCTTTTCTTTCTGTTGCAGGGTCTGATTGTGGTATAGCTAATGTAAACATTGGAACATCGGGAGCAGAAATTGGTGGAGCCTTTGGTGGTGAAAAAGAAACGGGTGGTGGACGAGAATCGGGTTCAGATGCTTGGAAAGTATATATGCGACGTCAAACAAATACCATCAATTATACCACCAGTTTACCTTTAGCACAAGGAATAAAATTTGATTTATAATTTTTATAATCAGGGTTTTACAAGCTAAAATCATTCTCATTGTATTAAAAAAAATAAACCTTTATGAATAGAGAGTTTCAAAAAACGATAATTCTATTTATCTTTGTTCCGATTTTTAAAATCATATACAATATTTAATAACATACCTGTTGGTTGACAGGTTTAAAATAGATAATAATTATGTATCCAGAAGAAATGGTAAAGCCAATGCGAACAGAACTATCTGAAGCTGGTTTTAAAGATTTATACAATGTTGAAGCTGTTGAAAATGCAATAAATGCTGAAGGAACAACACTTTTAGTAGTTAATTCGGTTTGTGGCTGTGCAGCAAGAAATGCTAGACCAGGAGCAAAAATGAGTCTAACGGGAGAAAAAAAACCAAATAATTTAGTTGCTGTTTTTGCTGGTGTTGACAAGGAAGCCGTTGATGCAGCACGTAAACACATGTTTCCTTTTCCTCCATCATCTCCATGTGTGGCTTTATTTAAAAATGGCGAATTGGTTCACATGCTAGAACGTCATCATATTGAAGGTCGCCCTGCCGAAATGATAGCAGAAAATTTAAAAAATGCCTACGAAGAATTTTGTTAATTATAACTAAACATAGGGACTTGAAGTCCATAGGTTCGGTTAACAGACTGAAAGTTTGCAAATTTGTGAAATTAATTTTAACCACAAATTGCATAAATAAGCACGAATTAATTTGTGAAAATTTATGCAATTCGTGGTTAAATTTTTAGAACCTAAAAGAGAAATGCACTAAAATTGCATAGTTTTAAACTATATTTGAAACCAATAAATAATTGAAAGTTAATGAATTATATTATTGCCAGTAATTAAAATTATCTATAATCCCAAGTATCTTTATTGAATATAATTTTAATAAAACTGAAAATAGTTTGGTTTTTTTATAAAACTAAGGTGCTGGATTAGGATGAGTTTCTTGAATTCTATCAATTTCAACTAAAATTTCTTTTGATAAACCAATATCAAAAGCATTGATGTTTTCTTCCAATTGATTCAATGATGTTGCACCAATTATTGTTGATGTTACAAAACTTTGTTGATGAACAAAGGCTTCGGCTAATTGAATTAAAGTCAAGCCATTTGCTTGGGCTAAATTTTTATATAATTGGGTTGCTTTAAA
>Ga0316611_1000574_pt1 | contig 12326 bp, 4 predicted proteins | sample MIS2016202_MG_FD_207675 | JGI IMG/M metagenome (GOLD analysis project Ga0316611, IMG submission 207675) | Microbial mat bacterial communities from Middle Island sinkhole, Lake Huron, Michigan, United States - MIS.2016.202 | ecosystem: Environmental > Aquatic > Freshwater > Lake > Sediment... | reverse complement strand
GGACACGAGGGCCTTACAATGAATCCGCAAGCGCATTTTGCCACGTTGCTCAAAATTCTAAGCCACGAACAACGGTTAGGCTGCGAAGATAAAGCGACTACTTCAGGTCTGACGCGCTTTTTGGCGGTTTGGCAAGCGGACGGGGGAAGGTTAGCGCAGCTTCCCCCCCTTCAGCAAGCTTTAGCCCCGTTAAGCGATTATAGTACGATGCCGCAAGCATTGCGAACGGAACTTCTCGCGCAGGCCCTTGCTCTTTTGCAGACCATTGACCCTTCAAAGTTTGAAGCAGAAAGTTCAACCGCGTTGCCTGCGCCGACCCCTAAGCCCAAACCTGCAAAAGCCAAACCAACGGCCCCCAAACCTCCTGCAAACCTTACCCTTCAGACTCCGCTAGAGGAAATTCCTGCGCTTGCCTACAGTAAAACGGTTTTAGCGGCCTTCAAAAAACGCTTGAATCTGCATACCGTTGCGGATATTCTCTATCATTTCCCGCATCGCTACGACGACTATTCGGCCCAAAACTGCATTGCCCAGTTAGAAGTGGGGAAAATTCAGACCATCACGGTAACGGTCAGCGAAGTGCGGACTTTTCCAATCCGCAGTGGTAGCAAAGGCATCGAAGTGCAGGTTAGAGATCAGAGTGGCGACATGAGCGTAACCTTTTTTGGCAATTATTGGTTGGCGCAGCAGTTTAAGCCTGGGCGTAAAATCGTTTTGAGCGGGAAGGTCACGCTGTATCAAGGGATTCGCCAGATGACCAGCCCTAAATGGGAACCTTTTGCGGAAGATGAGCTTCTCCATACGGGGCGACTTGTACCTGCTTATCCGCTTACAAAAGGGTTGCACGAGAAAAATGCGCGGCGAATCATCAAAAATATCGTTGACCAGGCTGCGCCGCTGGTCGCCGATTATTTGCCCAAACCCGTTTTGGAACGGAATCAATTTCTTCCGCTCGCGGAAGCTCTTGCCCAAATTCATTTTCCAGCTTCTTCAGAGCAGTTAGCGAAGGCTCACAAGCGATTAGCCTTTGATGAATTCCTGCTGATTCAACTGGGAGTCTTGCAAAGGCGCATGCTTTGGCAAGCCGAAATGGCTTTTAAGCTCGACTTTTCTGAATCGGCGCATCAAAACTTACTAGAAAATCTCTCTTTTAGCTTGACCAAAGCCCAGGAGCGGGTTTTAGGCGAGATTTTCACCGATCTAAAGAAGCCCGTCCCGATGGCTCGCTTGTTGCAAGGGGATGTGGGCAGCGGGAAAACGGTGGTGGCGGCGGCGGCGCTGGTGCAAGCGATTGCCAATGGTTTTCAAGGCGCTTTAATGGCTCCAACGCAGATTCTGGCCGAGCAACATTACCAAGTTTTACGCCGAGTCTTGCGAAAAGTAGCTGTTCCGCGCTCGCAAAATGGTTCAAAGCAGGATCCTTGGAAAGCTGGCATAGACCAAAGTCGCTTAAAACGCTTAGAGGAAATGAAGCTTTTGCTTAATCTGGCTCCCGAAGATGATTTGGATGGTCAGGGAATAAAGGTCGCTTTGCTGACGGGCAACCTTCGCAAGCGCGAGCGGCAACAAATTTTGGAAGCACTGGCGAAAGGCGATATTGATTTAGTCGTGGGAACTCACGCGCTTTTTGCCGAAAGCGTGCAATTTCAAAACTTAGGGCTTGTCTGTATTGATGAACAACATCGGTTTGGGGTGCAACAGCGCGAGCTTCTCAAGCAAAAAGGCTTTAATCCTCACATGTTAGTGATGACTGCGACTCCGATTCCGCGCAGTTTGACCCTGACAATCTATGGAGAACTGGATGCTTCAGTGCTTGACGAGATGCCGCCAGGTCGGCAAACAATCAAAACGCGCATGATCGCTCGGCAAGAACGCCCGAAAGCCTATCGCCACATTCGCAAAGAGATTGAAAAAGGGTATCAAGCCTTTGTGATTTGCCCTTTAGTTGAGGAAAGCGAAAAACTTGACTTGCCTTCGGCTGAGGAAACGGCGGAATTGCTGCAAAATCAAATTTTCCCTGACCTGCGGGTGGGGCTGATTCACGGGCAACTTTTGCCCCGCGATAAAGATCAAGCGATGAATGCGTTTCGGGAGCGCGAATTTGATATTTTAGTGGCGACGGCGGTGGTGGAAGTTGGCATTGATATTCCAAACGCGACCACCATTATGATTGAAGGGGCTGAAAGGTTTGGTCTAGCGCAATTACATCAATTTCGGGGGCGCGTGGGGCGCGGTGAAGCGCAAAGTTATTGCATTTTGGTCAGCGATATTGCGAATGAGCAAAGTGTAAACCGCTTAAAAGCTATGGAGACCTCGCAGGATGGGTTTGAATTAGCGCAATTAGACTTAGAGATGCGAGGGCCAGGCGAGTTTTTTGGCACGCGCCAAAGTGGTACGCCCGACCTGAAGGTGGCCAATCTGGCCGATTTGAAATTTCTAACCTTTGCCCGCCAAGAAGCCGAGCAGATTCTGGCTGCTGACCCTGAATTAGCGCAGCCTGAAAATCGGCTTCTGTCCGCAAAAGTCAAGGCTTTTTGGGAAAAAGCCCAAGGTTCAAGTTAGGTTTCTGTTTTTGCAATGTAGAAAGGTATTCAAGCCATGCGTTCAATCTATCAGCAACTGTTGAATCGTCGTCAGTTTTTGCAAGCAATGACTGTTTTTCTCTGTAGCTGTGCCACAAAACCTGTTTCTGGTGTAACGCCGACTCCTGAAATCGTGCATTTCAGTGGCGAAAAGGCAATGCAACACGACGCTACCCTTTTTTGCTTCTGGTAAAGGGCTCCTAATTTGCAAAAAACCGCATTTTATCTGATAATAGCCTGGGTTGCTTGATGGACATTTGAAGATTTTTGTAGCTTGCGAGACCGCAGAGGTTTTCAAATGTTTAACCTGGAGACCTTTAGCGAATAAAGAGCAGAAAGTTAGAAATCGTGGCAAAAAGGCTACTAATTGAGTTAGACAACTTCCCCTTTCAAGAAATCTCGGAAGAAGCAGTGCGGGAGAAGTCTATTCACTGTGGACATATCTCAACTCTGCATGTTTGGTGGGCCCGCAAACCGCTTGTCGCTTCTCGCGCCACCGCGTTGGCCGCTTTGCTTCCCGCAGGCCCCGATTCAGCGCAGTTGTTAGAGTTAGTCAAGCAAATCACACCGTGGAAAAAATCCTTTGACTCTAGCTTGTTCGCCGAAGCGCAAGCAAAAATTTCGGCAACCTTTGACGGTCCACCTCGCGTCCTCGACCCCTTTGCTGGTGGTGGCTCCCTCCCTTTGGAAGCCCTACGCCTGGGCTGTGAATCCCACGCGCTAGACTACAACCCCGTTGCGGTTTTGCTCAACAAAGCGGTTTTGGAATATCCCCAACGCTTTAGGCAAGCAACTGGGGAAACCAAAGATAGTTCCCTACTTGACGAAGGAGCAAAAGTTAATCCCCTCCTCGACGCTGTTAAGAAGTGGGGAAAATGGGTTTTAGCCGAAGCCCGCCAGGAACTTGCCTCCTTCTACCCTCTTGAACCCGATGGAATAGCTCCCACCGCCTACTTATGGGCCCACACGGTTCCATGCGGCAACCCCTCTTGCGGCGTTCAAATCCCTTTACTCACCACCCTTTGGTTAGCTAAGAAGCCTAACAAAAAGGTGGCCCTCCGCTTGCATCCCGATCTTGAAACCAAACAGATCACCTTTGAAGTAGTACAAAGTGAATCCATAGATTTTGACCCTGACCAGGGAACTATCAGTACGGCTAGAGTTACCTGCCCCCTTTGCCACACAACTGCTATTATGGATTCCAAAACTATGCGTCGCCTCTTTCAGGCGGGCAAAGCTGGCCAACGCTTACTTGCCATCATTTTGTCACAAAAGAAAGATAAGGTCAAAACTTACCGCCTTGCTACTTCTAGCGATTTAGAGACCTTTCAAAAAGCCGAAGCTGCCCTGGTGATCAAACGGCAGCAACTTCAGGATGCTGACCCTTGGGGTATTGACCCCGTCCCTAATGAGAAACTACCTGACATTGATGTTATGAGTTTCTTTCCTGAAGCGCAAAGAAATTGGGGAGCGCTCTTTAATGCCCGTCAAAAACTGGCCCTCATTACCTTTGCGTCTAAGGTCAAAGAAGTTTATCCCTTTATCCTCAAAGAGAGTAATGACGCAGAGTTTGCTAAAGCTGTAACTACCTACTTAGCTCTGGTCGTTGATCGCCAAGCTGACTCCAATTCCATGTTATGCCAATGGAATAATATAAGTGAGTCTATAGAGAATACCTTTGGTCGTCAGGCTTTGCCAACTGTCTGGTATTATGTTGAGGTAAATCCCTTCAGTGGGTCAACGCGGGATTATCAATCGGCCCTAAACTGGGTTATCAAAGTACTTGACCATTGTTGCCAAGTTCCCCCGACTATTCCAGGGAAGGTCGTGCAAGGTTCGGCAAAGGTCGGGCAAGGGTCGGCAACTGCTCTGCCTTACTCTGCGGAATACTTTGATGCGATTTTCACCAACCCACCCTATCACGATAATGTATCCTGTAGTGATCTCTCTGACTTTTTCTACGTTTGGCTCAAACGCACCGTCCGCGACCTTCACCCTGAACTTTTCATCACGCCCCTTACCCCTAAGAGTTTGGAAATTGTGCAAGACTCAAAGCGGCAAGGGGGCAAAGAGCAAGCAAAAGCCTTTTTTGAAGCCGAACTTAGCAAAGCCTTCAGCGAAATCTATCGAGTTCTCAAACCTGAAGGAGTTGCGCTTGTGGTCTTTGCCTACAAGAAAACTGAGGAGTGGGAAGCCATTATCAAAGCTTTACTAGCAAATGGGTTGTATCCTACTGCTTCTTGGCCCATAAATACCGAAATAGCGAATAGGCTGCGGGTGAAAAATATAGCTTCAATGACCCCTTCGATCTACTTAGTGTGCCACAAGCGCAAAGTTAGTGCTGAAGAGGGCGATTTTAGCACCGTGCGGGACACCCTTAGAGCGAATCTGTCTACTAAATTAGAAAGCTTCTGGGCCAATGGCATTCGAGGCATAGATTTCTTTCTGAGCGCAATTGGGCCTACCATTGGTGAATTTGGGCCCTACGCCAAGGTAAAGAAGATTTCGGGCGACGAAGTTACGACAGAAGAATGGCTCAAATTAGGCTACCAATTGATCACTGAGTTTGTGCTGGAACATATCCTAGAAGGGGTAAAGCTGAGGGAAGTAGACACGGCCACGCGGTTCTACTTGTTGGGGTGGTGGCTGTATGGGCAAGGAACTGTACCCCTTGATGAAGCCAAAAAGTTGACGCAGAATAAGGTCGGGGATTTAGGGTCGCTTGTGAAGCAGAAGGGGGGCCAAGTGCAGCTTTTGGGGCCCATTGAGCGAGCTAAACTCAAAGCTTTCCTTCTGAGCAAGCAGGATGCAACTTTGATCGACCTTATTCATAAAGCTTGCCTTTTATTGGAGGCGAATAAGCGCGAGGATTTAGCCACCTTCTTGAAGGAACAAGAAAGAAAGCGCGAGCTTCTGAGGCTGATCGCGCAAAGGTTGGTTGACCTTCTTCCCACTGACAATAAGGAAAAGCAGTTGCTCCAAGAGTTGCTCCAAGAGTTGCTCAAAAAGGAAAAGGTAAAATCTATGACTAAAAGGTTGATCGAATCCCTTGAATTCCCCATTCAAACCATTGCGAAGTCAGCAAGCGAGATACCTGTGCTTTCGTCGCTACATGTCTGGTGGGCCCGTCACCCATCGGCGGCCTCACGGGCGGCTATACTTGCCATGCTGCTTCCCATAGGTCGTGATAAAGCTAATTTGTTATATTTAGTCAAACAAATCACGCAGAAGAAATACTCCCTCGACCAAGGAATGCTCACCGAAGTAAGGCAGAAGATCAGCATAGCCTTCGCGGGCCAACCCCCCCGTTTCCTTGACCCCTTTGCAGGCGGGGGTACAATTCCTTTGGAAGCCCTACGCCTCGGCTGTGAGGTTCACGCCCTAGATTACAATCCCATCGCAGTTCTAATCAATAAGGCCGCTTTAGAATATCCCCAGTGTTTTAGGACAACAACTTCGCAGCGAACGGGGCCCAAAACCAACCTCTTGCTAGAAGCGGTTAAGAAGTGGGGAGAATGGGTCTTAGCCGAAGCCCGCCAGGAACTTGCCTCATTCTATCCCCCAGATCCCGATGGTGCAACTCCCATTGCCTACCTTTGGGCCCGTACCGTTCCCTGTAGCAACCCAACCTGTGAAGTTCAGATTCCCCTCTTGCGCCAACTTTGGTTAGTCAACAAATCGACCAGGAAGTTTGCTTTGCGCTTATGCCCCGACCCCGTAGCTAAAGAGATCACCCTTGAAATAGTGGAAGTAGTGAAAGGGAGTAACATTGACTTTGATCCCGACCAAGGAACTACCAATGGAACTAGAGTTACCTGCCCCCTTTGTCACAATTCCATAGGTGCAAAAACCACTCGTCGTCTCTTTCAGGCGGGCAAAGCTAACCAACGCTTGCTTGTCGTTGTTTTGTCACAGATGAAAGGTAAGAAAAAAATCTATCGCCTTGCTACTCCTAGCGATTTAGCGACCTTTCAAAAAGCCGAAGCTGCCCTGGCACTCAAACGGCAGCAACTCCAGGATGCTGACCCCTGGGGCATTGACCCCGTCCCTGGTGAGCCAATGCCCGATGGTGATTCTTTCACTTACAACTGTGGTATGACTACTTGGGGTGATCTATTTAGTGCCCGCCAAAAGCTGGCCCTCATTACCTTTGCAGCCAAGGTGAAGGAAGCACAAGGACTTATCCAACAAGAAAGGAACGATTCAGAGCTTACCAAAGCTGTAACCACCTATTTAGCCCTGACCCTTGATCGTCTAGCCGATTACGACACCATGCTGTGTATTTGGAAGAAAGAGGGAGAAACTTTAGGCGCTACCCTTGGTTTTCCAATTTTACAAATGTCCTGGAATTACTGTGAGGTAAACCCGCTTAGTGGGATAATTGGGGATTATCAATCAGCACTAAACGGGGTAATCAAAGTGCTTGATCATTGTTCCCAAATTCCCTCGACCACTCCAGGGAAGGTCGTACAAGGTTCGGCAACGGCTTTGCCTTACCTTCCAGACTACTTTGACGCAATCTTTGCTGACCCCCCCTATTACGATACGGTATTCTATAACAAAATCTCAGACTTCTTTTACGTCTGGCTCAGGCGCATCCTCCGCGACCTTCACTCTGAACTTTTCAGCACGCCCCTTACCCCTAAGAAATGGGAAATTTTGCAAGATGCCAAACAGCATGGGGGAGAAAAAGAGGCCGCGAAAACCTTTTTTGAAACTAACCTCAAGGTAGCCTTTAGGGAGATCTATCGGGTTCTCAAACCTGAAGGTTTGGCGCTTGTGGTCTTTAACTATAAAACTACCGAGGCTTGGGAAACCCTTATCACTATTTTACTTGAGGTGGGGTTGTATCCCACCGCTTCTTGGCCGCTAGATACCGTAGTATACTTGGTCTGCCGTAAGCGGAAAGAAACCGCCGAGGATGGCGACTATAAAGTTGTGCAAGACAACTTGCGTAATCGAATACGGGACACCTTAATTAGCTTAGAAGGACAAGAGCTTCGGGAAGCAGATTTACTTCTGAGCGCGATAGGCCCTGCCATTGAAGTCTTTGGGATCTACGCCCAGGTTAAAAAGGTTTCGGGAGAAGTAGTTTCGATAGCTGAATGGCTTGGAGTTGTGCAACAATTAGTCGCCGAGGTTGCTCTGGAGGAATTTTTAGAAGGAGGAACAACCCTAAAATATGTAGATAAACAGACTATCTTCTACTTATTGGCACGCAGGAATTATAAGCAAGGGGCAATCTTGTTTGGGGAAGCAAATAAGCTGGCATGGAGCTTGGGCGTAGAGTTCGATGACCTAAAGCGAACAAATGGGATTGTGAAGCACAAGGGAGGTAAGGTACAATTGTTGGGGCCCAAAGAGCGGGCCAATATTAACTTCAGCAAGATCGATTCCCCCACCTTGATTGACCTTGTCCATCAAGCTTGCATCTTGTTGAAAGCAAATAAGCACGAAACTTTGACCGCGTTTTTGAGAGAGCAAAAAGGGCAGCGTGAGCTTCTGCGCCTCATAGTGCAAACTTTAGACAAAATTCTGCCCCCAGGGAATGAAGAAAAACGCTTACTCCAGATGCTCTTAGAAAACCTGAAGGCTTAGATCTGGTTTGTTTGATGAAAGGGAACAAAGTATGAAACCGTGGCGTGAAGTCGCAAGACCTCATCGGGATATTCGAGAAGGAACCTTTGACGAAAGTTCCTTCATGGTGGATTTTTCGAGTGTTATTGCTGGGCGGGGAGCCGATGAATATCAGAACGCCCAGACTTTTGCGGAACGGACCTTTCTCACAAAGGGGCTGATAGATTTACTGTCGGCGGTAGTGAGGAAGTTAGAGGAAACACGGACTGATGAGGGTAAGGCCGTTATTCAACTTCTTACCCCCTTTGGGGGTGGGAAGACCCATACCTTAGTTGCACTTTATCACCTCTTTAACAAAGAGAGCAAGCTACCCAACGATTTCCTTGCGCCCATTTTGCAACAGAGCCAGGCTAAAGTGATCCCCCAAGCACGAGTCGTTACCTTTGTGGGGCAAGAAGAAGATGCCTTGAAAGGGAAGACTCCCTGGGGCCAAATTGCCGAACAATTGGGGCGTTACGACCTGGTCAAAGACCAAGATACCAAAAGGATTGCTACAGGTAAAAAGTTGCTCCGTGAAGTGCTTGGCACTGAACCAACGCTGATTTTAATGGATGAGATTCTGCTCTATGCCATCAAAGCCGAACGGTTCGGCGACCAATTGATAGCCTTCTTCCAGGAGTTGACCGAAACGGTCAATGAACTGCCTCATTGCGTGCTGGTCTACTGCGTGCCCGAAAATCCTCAATATGGGGATAAAGGAATCCAGACTATAAGAGGAATAAATCAAGTTCTGGCGCGGGTCAAAGCTACCTACGTACCCGTGAAAGGACTAGAGGTCTTTGAAGTTATCCGCCGCCGCCTCTTTGAACCTTTGGACAACGCCGCCGAGCGGGAACTAAAGCAGACCGCTGAGGATTACTGGGAGTTGTACCGCAAAGTGAGCGATGATCTGCCCGATGAAACGATTGAAACAGAATACCTTGAGCGGATGCAGAAGGCCTACCCTTTTCATCCTCAACTGATTGAACTGCTCCGCGAACGGTGGGGTAGCTTCTATGACTTTCAGCGCACGCGGGGGGTTTTGCAAATTTTGGCTCGAGTCGTTGCCGACCTTTATCAAAGGGAGCATAAGGCCCCCTTGATTCAGATTGCCCACCTCAACCTAGCTAATTTTCAGATTAGGGAAAAACTGATTGAACATGCAGGCTCTGAGTACAATGCGATTATCGACACCGACATCGTTAACGATAAGGTCCAGCGCATTGATGACGATTTGGGTTCAGAGTATAAGCCCTATTGTATAGCTTCTTCGTTAGCGACGGCGATCTTCTTTGGCTCCTTCGGTGGGGGGGAGCGCAAAGGGTTGAATAGTGCTGAATTGTGCTTGGCCCTTTTACGCGATGAATTGCCTCCTCCCATAGTAAGGAAAGTTCTGAGCCAGCTAGAAGATAAACTTTGGTATCTTCACAAGGATCAAGACCTCTACTTCTTCAAAAATGCGCCTAATATCGTGCGGGTCATTTCGGACCGCGAGGCTGATGTTAAGGAGGAAGATGTTAAGACGGAGATCGAAGCGCGACTCAAGCGTTTGGCAGGAAGCAAGAAGTTAAAATTCTACTTCCCTAGTGAGCAAGGTGCTATTGAGGATAAAGGCACGTTCCAAATAGCCCTTTTGAGTGGAGATTACGCTTTTGAGCTTCCCGACACGACGGAATTTGCGGAAAATTTGTTGAATAAACATCGCAACGCAGGGCGGGTTTATCGCAACACCTTGCTTATCCTGGCCCCAGATGCCGAGGTGCAATTTGCCAAGAATAAATGTAAGCGACTTCTCGCTTTACGAACCGTAATAAATTCCAACCTTATGGAGGGGTGGTCAAAAGAAGTTACCCGCAAAATCAGGCAGGATGAGAGGGAGGAAATAGGGAAATTAGATGAACTATTGCTTAAAGCCTATTGTCATCTAGCCCGCGCTGGGGCCAATAGTAGTAAGTGCGATTGGAATGATCTGGGTATGTTGTCCAAAGGGATCAAAACTACTTTGGAGAGCCGCGTGTTAGACTACCTCAAAGAGGAGGACATCCTGGCCTCCAAATTGGACCCCAAATTGCTTCTCAATCTGTTTGGCCAAAATGACGAGGTCTCCTTCGATGATGTCTATAGTTTGTTTCTCACGTTACCTGAACATCCTATCCTCGAAGGGCGCGATGTTTTGTGGCAAGCTGTGCTAAAGGGTCTAAGTAAGGGTTTGTTTGGCCTGCGGGTGGGCCCAAAACTCTTCTTCAAAACGAAAGCCCAAGATCTTCCCAACTTTCAGGAAGAGACAAAACTTATACGGGCTGAAGTAGCCGAAGCAGAGCTAAAACCCAAGGTAGATTTGCAGTCCCAGTCCCAAGAAGAGACTATGGGGAATAAAGGGAATGCGGGCCAAGTAACAGATCAAGATCGGATAACTTTTGGAGGACAGGGAGGCTCACCAAGCGACGACATCACTATCGCTGCTCCCCGTCCCCCGCGCCCAGAACCCACGTTGCCCCACGGCGATCAGGTTAAGCACTTGACTTTGCGGTTGCGCGTGTCAGCGAGCAACATAGCTGAATTTGCCATGGGGATCTTGCGACCTCTCACAAAAGATGCTGAGTTAGAAGTGAGCATCGTTGCTGAGGCCAATTCTTCTGAGGGCATAACGCGCACGACGTTGAATAACATTGAAGAAAGTATCACTCAAAATAAAATTGAGGTACTTGAACGGCGTGAAAAATAGGGACACAAGGGACTTATAAGGTACGAACAACGGTTGGGATGCGAAGACAACGCGACTGCTTCAGGTCTGACGCGCTTTTTGAATGAAACCCTTTCACCACAGCTAAAAAGGAGGAGAATTTGCGCTCGGAGCCGTGGCCCAAAAGCTAACGCGGTTGTCTCCGAGGGAAAATAGCTGGGTTTCATACTAGAAGGGGGAAGTTTATCCAGCTTCCCCTTTCAGAAAGCTTTAGCCCCGCTTAAAAGCTATGGAGACCTCGCAGGATGGGTTTGAATTAGCGCAATTAGACTTAGAGATGCGAGGGCCAGGCGAGTTTTTTGGCACGCGCCAAAGTGGTACGCCCGACCTGAAGGTGGCCAATCTGGCCGATTTGAAATTTCTAACCTTTGCCCGCCAAGAAGCAGAGCAGATTCTGGCTGCTGACCCTGAATTAGCGCAGCCTGAAAATCGGCTTTTGGCCGCAAAAGTCAAGGCTTTTTGGGAAAAAGCCCAAGGTTCAAGTTAGGTTTCTGTTTTTGCAATGTAGAAAGGTATTAAAGCCATGCGTTCAATCTATCAGCAACTGTTGAATCGTCGTCAGTTTTTGCAAGCAATGACTGTTTTTCTCTGTAGCTGTGCCACAAAACCTGTTTCTGGTGTAACGCCGACCCCTGAACCTGTGCATTTCAGTGGCGAAAAAGCAATGCAACATGCGATAGAGCAAATGAAATATATTCCCCGTGATACGGGAACCGACGGCTGGCGCAAAACGGGGGATTACATTTTGGCGCAATTCAAAGCGGCTGGCTGGCAAGCGGTGGAACAAACCTTTCCTTATCAGAATATTCAGTGTCGGAATCTGCTTGGCAAACGCGGTACGGGCCCAATTTTGATCATTGGGGCGCATTACGATAGCCGAAAACGGGCTGATCAAGACCCTGACCCCTACAAACGCACTTTACCTGTCCCTGCGGCCAACGATGGCGCGAGTGGTATAGCGATTTTGTTAGAATTGGCCCGCGTTCTCAAGCCCGAATTGCTGAAGCGGACAATTTGGCTTGCAGCTTTCGACGCAGAAGATAATGGTGATCTCGATGGCTGGGATTGGATTCAAGGCTCAACCTACATGGCCAACAATCTAACAGAGATGCCGCAGGGGATGATTTTGCTAGACATGATTGGCGATGCTGATCAGCAGCTTTATTATGAGCGCAATTCGCATACAGCAATGCTAGAAGGGCTTTGGAAAGTCGCTGCTGACTTAGGATATAAGTCATTTGTGCCTCAATATCGCCATTCAATGATTGATGATCATATTCCATTTGCCCAAAAAGGCATTCCTGCGGTAGATATTATAGATTTTGATTATCCTGCTTGGCACACAACGAGTGATACAATTGATAAAATCAGTGTTGCCAGCCTGG
>Ga0316611_1000569_pt1 | contig 12398 bp, 12 predicted proteins | sample MIS2016202_MG_FD_207675 | JGI IMG/M metagenome (GOLD analysis project Ga0316611, IMG submission 207675) | Microbial mat bacterial communities from Middle Island sinkhole, Lake Huron, Michigan, United States - MIS.2016.202 | ecosystem: Environmental > Aquatic > Freshwater > Lake > Sediment... | reverse complement strand
AACCACGAGGGGCGCAAAGGCACACAAAGGAAATTCAAGGACGCTTAAAAAACTTTCAATCTTTTCTTCGCGTGATCACCTACCCTGGCGTGCTGTGCAAGTGTAGCGGTAAAAAAGATTAACCCCAGAAAAGGATTCCAAATAATAGAAAGATGCCAAGCAGAAACAGTCCTGCAAATAAAACCAGTTTGCTGGCTTTGCTCAGAGGCGGGGTCGGCATTAAGCGGACTTCGCCGTCGTAGCCGCGCGAAAGCATAGCAGTGTAGATGCGTTCGCTGCGGTCAAAGCCTCTAAGGAAGAGACTGCCCGCCATGCCGCCTGCAACTTGGGCGCGCCAAATGATTCCGCCGCCTTCTTGCGCCTTTCGACTTCGCTCAGGGTGAAAGTTTGGGTTGACGCCCGATCTTGCCGCGCGGGCGCGAATGAGTCGCAGGGCTTCATCTACCAATACAAAAAGGTAGCGCCAGGTCAAGCCAAACATGGCAACTAGCAGTCGTGGAATTCCAACTGAACGCATGGCTTGAAGTAGTTCTGGGAAGGGGGTACAAGCCGCCAATACAATCGCCGCCTGTACCGAGAGCCACGATTTGAGCGCAATGCTGATAAAGCGTTCCAACCCTTCAATGGAGGCGGTCAGAGTCCATGCGCCGAGGGGCATGGAAAATAATGCAGTCCCTTCCATGGTGAAGATGACTGGCAGGGCGGCAAGTACAAATGGAGTCGCCAAAAGCGCGCGTTTTTGCACGTACCCAACTCCCAGCGTGGATAAAATTTCGATGGACAGAATCAGCGCGAAGAGCAGAATATAAACCGCCCAAGCCGAGATCGGGGTTAGGGAGCAGGTCAAAATAAAAGCGACAGCCAAAACAAATTTGACCCGTCCATCCAATTGATGAACGAGGCTGTGACTGTGGCGGTAGGGGTCGAGGAAATGAACGTGCATTTTTTACCCTATTCTCTGACAACTTGAAGTTGAAGATTCTTCCATTAAAAGATGAAAGGCGGGATTACCTCCGCGCCTTTCATCTTTTAATGGTGAAAGAATTATGCTGCCTTTTGCGAACGCCGCATGTATGCAACGCCCAGCGCCACGCCAAAGACAATCAACGACCCGATGATGCCCGCGATGATAGTCGCAAAGGCTTCATTTGAAATGCCCGGGAAAACGTAGTCTGGGATGAGTTCATAGAGCGGACCCTGCGCCACATCGAGGAATCCTTTTTGCTCGGCGACCCATTCCAAGCCATCGGGGTGGGCAGAGGCGAGTGGTGAAAAGACCGCCAATAAGATTGCGATTCCCAGACCGACCGCCCAAATGACTTTCCCGCCAGCGGGAGCAGTTTTTCCGCTTTCGAGGATGTCACGTCGCGCGGCGTAGATGAAAGCCAGCGCGCCGACGGTGATGAGTCCTTCGCCGATTCCGATCAGCGCATGGATTCCGCCCATGGCTGGTACGGCGATATTGGCTGGGGATGTGCCTGAGGCTGCGAGTTCGAGCGCGGCGGCAAGCGAGGCGATGAAAATCGAAAGCCAGGCGGTTATGAAGCCGTTGACAAAAAGCGTCCACTTTTGCTCACCGAGCAATTTCTTGAGGGTGGTGTAGGTGAAGTAAGAAACCGTCACGCCGACAACGCCCATGTTGAATATGTTGGCTCCGAGCGCCAGCAGACCGCCGTCTTGGAAGATGAGCGCCTGAATGCCGACGACAGTGGTCAGGACGATGATTGCCGCCCAAGGTCCGAGCAGAATGGTTGCGATTGCTGCGCCCATCAGGTGACCTGAGGTGCCGCCCGCCACGGTGAAGTTGAGCATCTGCCCAGCGAAGATTGCCGCTGCTAAAACGCCCATCAACGGAACTTGGCGTTCGCCCAGGTCTTGCCCAACACGGCGCAGCGCGTAGCCAATTGCGACGATGGATAAAATCCAAAGAATGACAGAAACAAGCACAGACAGGAACCCATCAGGGATGTGCATGGGTTGAGGGGAATACAACATGATTAATCTCCTTTGTTTTGTCATTGCGAGGGTGTTCTTCCCGAAGCAAGCCCCATACAACAAGAGACTGCTTCGTCTGAAGCCCGCGCAGTGACATTAGTGTTGGCACTTCGGGCACAACCCGAAGAAAGTCACATGGCTGTCAATGGAGCCATACCCGCTGGTAGATTCCAACTCGGCGAATAACTTTTCCAGCGCGGTGTGGTTAATTTGGATTTCGGTATGACACTCGCGGCAGATGAGGTGATGGTGGTTATGGTTTTCGGCTAGTTCGTAGACCATTTTTCCATTGCCAATATGCGCGGCGAGCAGGAATTTTTTTTCTGCCAGTTCGTCCAATGTGCGATAGACGGTCGGCTCGGTCAGGCTGGGATATTCCTTCCGTGCCATCTCGTAGACCTGGGTGGGGGAGAGATGTCCACCTGTGTGGTGCAGAACGTGCAAAATCGCCACTCGCTGGGGAGTCATCCGTAAGCCTTTTGCGCGTAGCTGTGGAGCGTATTTCATGGAACAGGTCATTGGTTTTCCTTATTGCAAGAAGTTGCAATAGTATAAATTGTAAGACGATGGCAGGGAAGGGATTTCTTACTTCGGAACATTGAACGTCAAACGTTCAACCCGCAAAAAAAGGACTCGGCACATCGCCGAGTCCTTTTTACTTCTCACTTCTCACTTCTCACTTTTTACTTCACCTATCCCCCCGCAATCTTGACCTTATAGCCCAACTTCTGCAATACCGCCGCTATGCGCGGACGATGTTCACCTTGAATTTCTATCACGCCATCTTTGACCGTCCCACCCGATCCACATTCCTGTTTGAGCTTTTTGGCAAGGGCTTTCAAGTCCTCTTCGGCGAGGATTAGATTCTTGACGACAGAGACAACCTTTCCGCCGCGCCCGCCTGATTCACGGTGCAGGTAAGCGGTCTGCTGTTGCGGCGGCAGAGATTTGGCATGGGATGTGGTCTGCGCTTCTTTGCGAAGGTCTCCATCACTAGAAGACCAGACGGTGCGATTGTTGTTTGACATGGAGCAATTATAAATTAAAGGGTGTGCATAAAAGCCCTTGCTGGGCTTAAGGCTTTTAGCCGACTTCCACGAACTGAGGCAGGACTGCCCTGGCACCGCCCGCCAGGGCAGGTGTAGTTCGCTGATGCCTTTAATAGGGCAAATAATATGGGAAATAGGCTACATTTTAAATAAGTGAGACCCCTTGAAATTATACTTTAGTATAAGTAATGCTTTTCCATAAGTAAATATGATAAGTGGATGTTATAAAAATCACTTGTTTATATAAGCATTTAGAATACAATTTGTGAAATAGGACACAAATTGCGAGGTCACTTTGTCTAAATTTAAGCTAATTCTACTGATATCTGTTGCGACATTGGCGCTTGCCGCCTGCGCAACCAAGCCGCCTACCGAGGCGGCACTCGAGACGGAACCAACCGCTATCGCTGAGGAAACTCCTGAAGCGGTGGCTTCTGCCGTCCCCGACACTGAATGCTTGAGTTGTCACACCGATAAGCAGCGACTAATTGATACTGCCGCGCCAATTGTAGAGGCAGAAGGCGAATCAAAAGGCGTTGGCTGAGGGGGCGAAGTGGCTCCGTTGGAGCCATGGGAGAAAGCATTAGTTGACGCGGGAACTTTCCTGGAAACCACACATGGAAAATTGGCTTGTACCGCCTGTCATGGTGGAACCGAAGCGGCAGATAAGGAATCCGCGCACACGGGTCTGGTTGCCAGCCCCAGTTCTGAGCCTGAAAAATACTGTGGCGAATGTCACAGCGACGTGACATCCACCTATGAATTTGCGCTTCATAACAGCCAACAAGGCTATTGGACAGCGCTCAACACCCGCACGGGCGAAATCCCTGAAAATCATCCTGCTGTCGAAGAGATGTTCGGCAACCACTGCGCCACCTGCCACACTACATGCGGCGAGTGCCACGTCAGCCAGCCGAAGAACGTGGGCGGCGGTTTGTTCACGGGGCATGTTTTTGAGAAAACCCCGCCGATGACCCGCTCTTGCACTGCCTGTCACGGCAGCCGCGTGGGCAATGAATTCCTCGGCAAGAACGAAGGCATTCCTGGCGATGTCCACTTCCGCGAAGGACGCATGAGCTGCGTCAAGTGTCACGCGGGCGCGGATCTGCACGGAACCGCCACCGACATGGAAACCGCCGAAGCCAACCGTTACGACGGCATGGAAGCGCCGAAGTGTGTGGACTGTCACGCAACCGCCGCCCCCGGCGGGGATGACAATCCCATGCACCAGGTTCACGGCGAGAAACTCTCCTGTCAGGTCTGCCACTCGGTTACTTATACCAGTTGCGATAACTGCCATGTGGCAGTCAGCGAAACCAGCGGCAATCCATTCTTCGAGACCGATGCCACGTATCACACCTTCTTCATCGGGCGCAATCCAATCCAAAGCGACGAGCGCCCCTATGCCTTCGTTCCCGTGCGGCATGTGCCAGTTGACCCGAACGCGTATGAATTCTACGGTGAGAACCTTTTGCCCAATTTTGACGCTGCGCCCACTTGGGTTTACTCGACCCCGCACAATATCCAAAAGAACACACCGCAAAACGAGTCCTGCGAGTCGTGCCATGCCGAAGATGTGAACATCTTCCTGACCGCCGACAAGGTGAAGCCCGAAGAACTGGCGGCAAATGCATCGGTCATCGTCGAAGCCAACCCGCCGCTGGTGAATTTGGAACAGGTCTTAAGCGCCCCGAAGACCCCTGCCGGTCATGCGGAATTCGTCTCGAACTCATGCACCGCCTGTCACAGCACGGGAATCCGTAACGCGCCAGTCAGTCCCGAAGACCACGCCGCCTACAAAGATGATAACTGCCTAGGTTGTCATACGATGGAGAAGTAGTAGATTGGTAGGATCTTAGCTAGATTGGCAAGCAATGTAAACAAGCGAATAACGTCCTGCGGGACGATTTCAAAAACAAAGATTTACCCAAGGAGAAAAGTCACATGTCTAAAAAATTGCAAGCTTTATTTGGACTTCTAATCGTTCTTAGCATGGTTCTGAGCGCCTGCGGCGCGCCTGCCGCTGAACCCGTTGCAGAAGTCGAAGCTACCGCCGCCGAAGCGCCTGTCGCCGAAGCTACGGAAGCCCCTGTCGTTGTCACCGAAGCCCCCGTAGTTGAAGTCGGTCCCGACGCTCAGGTGTTGTTCAATGAACTCGTCAACAGCCTGCCCGCTGACAAAGGCTATGGCACTGTCAAGCCCGCCACCCTCAGCGAAGAACTTGTTGACAATGATCTGTTCATCCTAGACGTGCGCGAAGCCGGCGAAATTGAATCTGCTGGCTTTATCGAAGGCTCTGTCAACATCCCCGTGCGCGACGTCCTCAATAACCTGGACAAACTCCCCACTCTCGACGAACCCATCGTCGTGACCTGCGCGTCCGGTCATCGCGGCGGATTTGTCATGGCAGCCCTCAAACTGTTGGGCTACACCAATGTCCGTAATATTGGCGGTGGCGTAAATGCCTGGATCAAAGCCGAATTACCGGTCGTTACCGGCTCCATGCCCGAAGCCCCCGCTGTTCTCAACAGTGCCGCCATTATTGAAGACCAGGCTCTGTTTGAAACACTCAACGGTTTCTTGAGCGGGCTGCCCGAAGGCTTCTTCTCGATCAAGAACGACAAACTAAACGAAGAACTGGTGGATGCCGCTCCCATTATGATTGATGTGCGCACCGCCGGAGAAGTCAGCAAAGATGGCTACATCGAAGGCGCGGTCAACGTCCCCATGCAGGATGTTTTCTCCAACCTCGATAAACTGCCCGCCAAAGACGAACGCTTTGTCATCTATTGCGCTTCTGGTCATCGCGGTTCCATCGTGACCATGGGCTTGCACTTGATGGGCTATGAAAACGTCATCAACCTCAATGGCGGATTCAACGGCTGGAAGGCTGCCGGCTTACCCGTTGTGGGTCTCGCCAGCGATATGGCTGAATTCCTCGCCACCCTGCCCGCCGACGCTGGTTTCTACAGCATCAAAGGCGACAAACTCAATGAGTTGATGGTTGAAAAGGCGCCCTTCATTGTGGACGTGCGCGAAGCCGGCGAAATCGAAACCGCTGGCTACATCGCTGGCGCAGTCAACATCCCGATTCGCGACCTGCTCAAGAACCTCGACAAACTTCCCGCTCAGGACCAAAAGATTGTCATCACCTGCGCTTCTGGTCATCGCGGCTCGCTCGGTATGATGGCTCTGCGCTTGCTTGGCTACACTGACGTTGTCAACCTGGCTGGCGGCATGAATGGCTGGATTAAGTCTGAATTTGCAGTTGAAACTGGCGCCCCCGCCGCCCCAGTCGCTGGAACCGCTCCCGCAGTTGATGAAGGCAAACTTGCCGCCCTCGACGCCTACCTGAGCGGACTTCCCGAAGGCTTTGGCGCAGTCAAACCCGCCGACTTCAACACCGAACTGGCTGGCGGAGAGGTTCCCTTCATCCTCGACGTGCGTGGTCAGACTGAATGGGACGAAAACGGTCATATTGACGGCGCGGTCTTGGTTCCTGTTATTGATCTTCCTGCCAATCTTGCCCAACTCCCCGCCGACAAGGCTGCCCCCATCCTCGTGACCTGTGCTTCTGGTCATCGCGGCGCAATGGCGCAAATGTACCTGCAATTCCTCGGCTACACCAGCATCCGCAATTTGAACGGCGGCATGAATGGCTGGATTGCCGCTGAACTACCCGTCGTGAAATAGTTTTAGTCTGAGACTACCCGCGAGACAACCTCGCGGGTAGTCTTTTCGAGTTTATCCCTCCCTCATCTCAAATTATTGACGTTTATCACTGGTCACAACTATGAAAACCGCTTATCATTTTCCTGTACATACATCAGATATGCTTATGATGGAGAGGAAAATGGTCGAATTATCTACAATGCGTGTGTTTCTGGTTGCCGCTGAAGAGAAAAACTTCAGCCAAGCGGCGCGGCGGTTGAATATGTCGCAATCGGCTGTCAGCCAGAATATACGAACAATGGAACAAGCCTATAATCTAGAATTATTCCAGCGGCACGGGCGTTCTGTCGCGCTAAGTGAAACGGGAGAAGCTCTCCTGCCAATGGTGCGCGAAGTGTTGCGAGCGGCTCGTCTGATGGAAGATAGTTTGCAAGACATCAAAAACGAAATTGGCGGGGATTTGTTGATTGGCTGCTCTACATCTGCTGGTAAATATTTAATGCCCGCCCTGCTTTCGATGTTCCAGTTGGATTATCCCGCTGTTCACCCGCGTGTTAAAGTGTTGGGACGGGAGAGCGTTTATGACCGACTTCTCAGCCAAGCCATTCCCTTTGGAGTTTCCAGCAAGCATTTCGACCATCGTGATTTGGAATGCGTTCCACTTTTCGAAGACCGAGTTTTCTTGATTGTGCCTGCCACTCACCCTTGGGCAGCCTATGGACAAGCCCTGCCCGATGACCTGCTTGATCAAAAGTTGATCATGCGTGAAGAGGTTTCAGGCACTTGTGAAACCGTCATGGAGGGACTCAAGTCCTACGGCATTACCCCGGATATGCTCAATGTTACGATGGAACTTGGCAATGCTGAAGCCATCGAAATGGCGGTAGAGCGCGGTGTGGGTATTGCGTTTGTTTCAGAAATGGTCGCTGCCCGCGGGCTTGCTTTTGGGCGTGTTAAAAAAGTTGAATTGCAAGGAATGGATTTACGTCGCACGGTGCATATGGCAAGGAACGTTCATTATCCGTTTACCCGCGCCCAAAGTTTATTTTGGGATTTCGCAAAATCGCAACATGCCAGACTCAACACTGAAATCTGGGACAGCTTGGTGAATTTCGCTGAAATTTCCTGAAATGAATTGAAAACAGCCCAATAAATATAAGTTATTAAGAATTGCTTTTTGTAAAGAATTCATGATGACATTCAGTTGATTTGACAATGACAGGCAGCACTTGCCTATTATGATACCTGTCATTACCCTTGAGCACCTGTAGAAATCATTAATATTCGGAGAATGTGATATGACCAAAACAAATCCAAAACTTAAGAATGGTCTTGTATTACTTGTGGCGGCAGTTGTAATCATACTATTTGCGATCCTGACTCTTAGCCCAAGTCAAGATGTGCGCGCAACAGCGCCTGCTCAATCTGCCGATACCTGTAAAGACTGCCACGAAGATCATTTTGATCTGTGGAGTATTAGCAAGCATGGCTCTGTGCCAATTGATTGTGAAAGCTGCCATAATTTGACTGGCGCTGAAGGTTCCCACCCCGAATTGCCCTATTCGGTGGAAAGCCAGGCATTGACTTGCGAGACCTGTCACGCAGATAAGGCTGCTGAATGGAAGTCCAGCCGTCATGGAGAGATCGCTCTCGGCTGTGACTCTTGTCACGAGCCACATTCACAACAACAAAAAGTATTGGATGATAACCAACTGATCTGTGCAAACTGCCATAAAGCGCAGTTTGACGCGGCTCACGATTCGACACATGCGGCGGCTGGTTTAAGTTGCGAAAACTGCCACTTGGGCGAAGATAGCGGGCATAGCTTCAAAGCCACAATCGCTTCTTGCGAATCCTGTCATTCTGACATCCACGAAGCCAATCAATTGGTTGTAGCCGGTGTGTCTGTTGAATCTGCCGCCACCGAGCCTGCTGAAGCTTCGGCTGATGCAACCGCAGAGCCGGTAGTCGTGGAAGAAACCCCTGTTGCCGAGGCGGCAGTTGCCGAAGCCCCTGAAAAAGGCGGCATCAACCTTCCCTCCTGGTTATTACTGCTCGCCGGTTTGTTGATTGGCGGTATTGGCGCTTGGGCAATCTTCGGACAAGACCCCGGCACCCCGACCCCGGAAAAATAACTTTAGAAATTGACAATGGACTGGCTTTATGCCACTCCCTGGAGGTCTGAATGAATGATAAAAATGAAACTCCTTCCGAACAGGGCGAACAGAAAATTGCCCGTCGCGACCTGCTAAAAGTTGGCGGCGCGCTATTGGGGGCTGCTGGGCTGGCTCAGTTTTTCAGCCTGAACTCACTGGCTGTGCGGAGTAAATCGGATAGTCACGAAGCCGCCGGTCCCAAATGGGGCATGTTGATCGACATCAACAAATGCATCGGTTGTAATTACTGCACCTATGCCTGTCAGGCTATCAACAATCTAGCGGATGACATGCTCTATAACGTGGTTACCACTGAAACTACGCAATCTGGCGAAGAATACTTTCTATCTCGCCCATGTATGCAATGTGAGGAAGCTCCGTGTGTTCATGTTTGCCCAGTGGGCGCTACATATTACCGTCCTGATGGTATTGTTGCCATGGACTACACCCTTTGCATCGGCTGCCGTTATTGTCAGGTGGCGTGCCCATACAGCGCGCGTGTCTTTAACTGGCGTGATCCGCTTGGAACCACTTCCAAAGCCCCAGATTTTGGCTTGCAGGAAATAGAAAACCGACCGCGCGGCGTGGTGGAAAAATGCCACTTCTGCTCGCACCGCATTGATTACGGCGTTGAACGTGGACTTGTCCCCGGTGTGGATGCTCTTGCTACCCCAGCTTGTGTTGTCGCCTGTCCCACTGGCGCGCGTGTCTTTGGTGACCTAAACGACGCGACCAGCCCCATTTCAATGGCGCAAGTTGACGCAAGTGTCACCCTGCGTCTGCGCGAAGACCTAAGTACCGAGCCGCGTGTTTATTACGTTTCGCCTGTTGCCGAGTCGCAAGCGCCATTTATTCAGAATGTGGAGGGTTAGCCCATGCTTTCCAATATTCATTGCCCAACTGTCCGCATTGGAAAACGTTCCATCATCGTCTTCCCATACTGGATCAGCCTTTTAATTATTGGCATTCTCTTCGGGTTGGTCGGCGCTTTTACTGTCCTGCGTGATGGCTTGCAGGTGACTGGCTTATCGAATGCCATTCCCTGGGGGTTGTGGATTTCTATTGACCTTTCTGCCATTGCCATGGGTGGAAGCGCCTTTGTCTTTGGCGTGATCGTTTACATTTTGCGTATCAAACGTTTTGAAGTCATCGGTAAACTGGCTGTCCTGCTGGGCTTCCTTGGTTATTCGACCGCTGGCATGGTGCTGTTGTTTGATCTCGGTCAGCCGCTGCGTTTTTGGCATCCTGTTGTTTTCTGGCAACCCCACTCCCTTTTGTGGGAGGTGACCATGTGCGTGGTGCTGTACTTGAGCGTTTTGATGGCTGAAGTGTTGCCGATTGTCTTGGAACACCCCGTCTTTCACATGCATCCTTGGCTGACTCGTTTTTCCATTCTTGGAGGGTTGGTGAAGTTTGTTCATAAAGTGTCGCATTGGCTGCATAGCGCAAGCCCAATTTTGGCAGTGGCTGGTTTGACCCTTTCCCTGCTTCATCAGGCATCGCTTGGCGCTACCTACTCAGTGCTGGCAGGACGCGGTATTTGGTTTAATCAAAGCGCTCCGGTGCAATTTGTGTTCTCTGCAATGAGCGGCGGCATTGCCCTGCTCTTCCTCTCAAGCGTGTTTGTTTTCCGTGTCATGCGCCCCGGTCAGGTCAGTGATGAGGCTTTACTGGATGTTGCCCGCATTGCTGGCGGTATTACCTTATTACTTACCTATTTACGTGTCTGGGATTGGGCTGTGACCAATTACTACAGCTTTAATCGTACGATTGCCTTGCAAACTGAAATGCTGGATACCATTTCGCCTTACACGCTTACGTTTTGGTTAGGGCAGGCACTGTTGCCCATCATTGCCGGCTCAATCTTGCTGGCTGCCAAAAAGGTGAATTTCCGCCTGCTGATGGTGGTGTCTTTCTTCCCGATCATTGCTGCGATCCTTACCCGTTGGAACTACAATTTTGCAGGTTTGATCGCCTCGATTTCCTACGACCCATTTACTCCCAATATTATTCTTAACTCTTACACGCCAACCTGGGTTGAGTTCTCGGTTGCAACCTTGGTGCTTAGTTACTGGCTGTTGATGTTCAGCCTGGCTGCGCGTTACTTGCCTTTCCAATCTATGAAAGAACACCACTAAAAGCAAGGTCGTCTGCGCTAAAAAGACAAGGCGCCAATAAAACAAAACAGATACCTGATCTCGTCAGGTATCTGTTTTGTTTTATAAAAACTTTTACTACAGCACAAATGACTCTACTGCAAAAACCAACGTGTCCTTTGTGTTTGAATATCTTTTTGCAGTGAACTCACGTAGCATCTCAAAAAGTTGGGGTGAGTGAGACTTCGGAAGTCTGCTGTGCGCCCAAAATATTGAGAAGATACTGAATTTTCGCTAATCTTTGTAAGATTTTCTTGGTTGCAGAAAATTAATTCGCGTTTATTCGTGTAGATTAGCAGACAAAGTCAGTTTTTTGGGTTTTGCCTGAGTAGTTCTTATTTTCTCTGTAAAGAGTTATTTGGTTCATGCGGCTCCAACATTCCCCAGCGACTGGCGCCGAGGTAGAGAATCTCTAGCACGAGGTCATCGTAGCAGATACCCTCGGCTTTGGCTTGCAGGCATAGGTCGCTATAGTTGGGGGTCAGTCCGGGCAGGGTGTTGATTTCGATCAGGCACGGGTTGCCTTTCTCATCCAGGCGAATATCGGTGCGAGAGACATCCAATGTGTAAAGCAGTTGATGCGCGCGCAAAGCTAGGGCTTTCAGTTTTTTTTCCAGTTCTGGTTCGAGTTCTGCCGGGCAAAAATACCCGAGGTGTCCGTCTACGCCGACTTCCTTGGATTTGGCTTCGTTTGTATAAATCCAAGGGCTGACGGAGCGGCTTGTATCCAGTTCGAGAACGGGGAAGCGGTGGAATCCGTCTTTTTCATACCATTCAGGGTGGCGCGAGTAGAGTTTTGAATCGGAACGACCCAGAATGCCGACGGTGAATTCGCGTCCTGGCAGGAAGGTTTCGACGAGGGCGGGTTGTTGGTAAGCGTTGACGATGTAGGTTATACGCTCGCGTAGCTCTGTTTCATTGTTGACGATGGCGTTCATATCCACGCCCATGCCTGTGCCTTCGCGCGCGGGCTTGACGAAGAGTGGAAAATTTAGTTCCGCCCGCAGGGGTTCATCGCCGACGATGAATTCTTGGAATGGGGCAACGGGCAGTCGGCGGTCACGCCAGATGCGTTTGGTGAGGGTTTTATCGAGCGAGATTCCGTTGGCAAGGACGCGCGACCCGGTATAGGGAATGCCTAGTAGTTCAAGCAGGGCGGGAACCTGAGCCTCGCGCGCGTCGCCGCCCAGTCCTTCGGCGATGTTGAAGCAAATATCAGGCTTTTCTTCGCGCAGGGCGTAGGGCAGATCTCTATCAGCTTGGATAAAGACTGTCGAGTGACCGTCAGTTTCGAGGGCGGCGCGAAGCGAATCTACAGTTTCGATGTGATCGAAATCAGCAAAGGCGTCAGGTGGAACTCCCTCAGGTTT
>Ga0316611_1000567_pt1 | contig 12406 bp, 4 predicted proteins | sample MIS2016202_MG_FD_207675 | JGI IMG/M metagenome (GOLD analysis project Ga0316611, IMG submission 207675) | Microbial mat bacterial communities from Middle Island sinkhole, Lake Huron, Michigan, United States - MIS.2016.202 | ecosystem: Environmental > Aquatic > Freshwater > Lake > Sediment... | reverse complement strand
ATTCCACCTCTGAGCGGAATAATTCCAGCAAAGAGCGATCCGCGTTGGTTTTTATTGCTGAATCCAATTTATAATCCCGAATTTGATTTTTTCAAATCAATACCATATTTGTTCATTTTTTTATACAGCAATGTCCGATGAATTCCCAAAATTCCATTTGCACACATCAGGATTGAAGGATTTCGGAAGGATTAAAGGATGATTGAACCCCCGCTGAGGAATAACCACAACACTGCGAACATTGTTACGAACTTTTTCATTGCTTTTCTCCTTTGTTGTTGTTTTCCGAACACGGATTTACAGAAATATCAGAATAACGGCTGATTCACAACCGGATGTGAACCAGCCATACTCATCATTCAAAATCAAAACATTTCTTATCCCATACCCACTGCTGCGAGATTTTCTCATCCAGCACCGGCTGGCTTTCCGGTGAGAGAATCGCGCCGATACAGTACTGACCTGCGGGAATACCCTTCGGCAAGGTCATATCCAGTACTGTCATAGCGCTGTTCTGAGGTCTCAGTTGCCAGCTCTGAGGCAGCCATTTTTTTACGGTATTGCCGATCGGAGAACCTTCATTTTTGTTTGTCAGCATAAAAATCTGTCCGCCCGGCATAATCAGAACAGCATACAGGTCATAGCCCCAGCCGAGATTTTCCACGACATCAACTTTCAGCGAATCGTTCGCATGATACACATTTTTTGCCATATTCACCTGAACCGCAGCTTTCTGGGGCGGTTCCGCTCCGCCGGATACGGTGACGGTCAGAGTCTCACTCCATGCGATATTGCGGGTATTGTCCTGAGCATACAGAATGATTTTATACTCGCCGTTATACACCGAATCACGCCATACGCCTTCCCATTCGGACTCTGTCTGGGATACGTTTTCTTTGCTTCTGGAAAAATACAGGCGCGGATATGCTCCGATAGGCGTGCCGTTGCTGTCATATACCGTATCAATCTTAGGCGGTCTGATAACTGCCCATACCTGATCGACCTTGCCTGAAAGCGTGGTTGCTTTGGCTTTCAGCGTGAGAGGTTCCCCGGCTTTCAGAACCGCAGAAAAGGAAAGAGATTCAATCTCCAGAGTAGCATCCGCTGTTACGAAGTCGCCGTTCACATATATCTGTCTCAGCCACTGACCATCTCCTGATTCATTGCCGATACCGTTGCCGTTATCATCCAACTGCGGTATCTGTTCGGCACTGATATTTTTCTGAGCTTTGGAGGCCTGTCTGAACGCGGATTCCATGTCTCCCCCTTTTGCCAGATAATCCGCAAACACATAGCTGAAACTCTCTTTCTTTCTGATTATCCCGGTCTGATCCGCCTTTGTGCTGGTGATAACCGCACGCCCCGGACCGGCAAGAGACTTCAGAAACAGCCCCGAATAGCAGGCGTCTATGAATACGGCAACCTGATTTTTATTCTCATCATTCTGATATTCATCCAGAAAGCTCTTCAGTTCGGAACTTCCGAGCTTGCCGGACTTACCCAAGCCGAGCGCCCCGTCCGTACCGCCGTGATCCACAAAAAACACATACAGGGGATAATCCAGTCTGCCGCGCTTTTTTGCCCATTCGAAAGCTTTTCTGACATCATCCGTCTTCAGATATCCTTCCTCATCGGATATGTGCGTTATGTAATCGTTTTGTCCGTCTCCGTTGAAATCAGCCCATGTCTGAGGGGAAAGATAGTAGATTTCGGATTTGTCGAAGCCTCTTCTGGAAAAAACCTCGTAGATTCTGGTGGTGATAGCCTGGGTATCATTCCATAGCGTATTGGTAGGCTGATTTCCGCCGCCTGCGATGATGATCGCAGCCCGGTTTTTGCCGTAGAGGTTTTTGCACTGCTTAGGGTCTTTTTTGCAGAGTTCTTCCTTGCTGCCGAAAGTCAGATGGACAAGTCCGTTATAAGTACCTAGCCACAGTCCGCCGCTGCCATCAGAAAGAAAAGCAATTATTATATTATTCGGCAAATCCGAATTATCTGTGTTGAACACTTCCCTTCTGCCGTCTGATGTCTGATGTACCAAACCTTCATCATAACTTCCAAACCAGCTCCCGCCGCTGCCGTCGGAAAGAGGGTCTCTTGTATACGTAACTTGTAAATAATTTCTCTCGAAAACTTCCCATTTGCCGTCAGATGTCTGGTGTGCAACAGTGTAACCTCCAAATCCGACCCAAATCCCGCCGCTGTCGTCTGAAGAAAGGTCTCTTATTTCATTCTGCGGAAACCCCGAATTATCTTTATTGAACACTTCCCATTTGCCCTCAGATGTCCGGTGTGCAAGACCACTTTCAAAAGTTCCCACCCATATCCCGCCGTTACCATCAGAAAGAAGACAGGCTATTGAATTCTCCGGCAAACCCGAAATATCTTTATTAAACACTTCCCATTTTCCGTCTGATGTCCGGCGGGCAAGACCACTTTCAAAAGTTCCCACCCATATCCCGCCGTTACCATCAGAAAGAAGACAGGCTATTGAATTCTCCGGCAAACCCGAATTTTTTGTGTTCAACACTTCCCATTTGCCGTCAGATGTCCGGTGTGCAAGATCATCGCGTACTGTGCCTACCCAGATACCGCCGTTGCCGTCAGAAAGAAGGGCGTATATCGAATTGTCCGGCAACCCCGAATTTTTTGTGTTCAACACTTCCCATTTGCCGTCAGATGTCCGGTGTGCAAGACCGTATCCGGTTCCGATCCAAATACCGCCGTTACCATCGGAAAGAAGGGCGTTTATCCAATTATCCGGCAACCCCGAATTATCTTTATTGAAAACTTCCCATTTGCCGTCAGATGTTCGGTGGGCAAGACTCTCATTCCAATCCGACTTAGTTCCTATCCAGATACCGTTGTTCCCGTCGGATAGAAGGGCGGTTATCGAATTATACGGCAGCTCCGAATTCCAGTTATAGAAGTGTTCCCATTTGCCGTCAGATGTCCGATGTGCCAAGCCGCCGTCTTGAGTTCCTATCCATATCCCTCCGTTGCCGTCAGAAAGAAGAGCGTATATCGAATTGTCCGGCAACCCCGAATTTTTTGTGTTCAACACTTCCCATTTGCCATCGGATGTCCGGTGTGCCAGCCCACTATCAGTTGTTCCCACCCAAATGCTGCCGTTGCCGTCAGTAATAACTGATTTGATAGAATAAGAGGGAAGCCCGTCTTTTTTTGTATGAACACGGATCAGATTTCCCGTAGCCGCATCACGCTGCTCAAGTCCGCCGCCTGTACCGACCCACAGAGTTTTGCCGTCTTCGGACAAGGCAAGAGTTCTGATATTTCCTCTGTACGTAAAGACTTCCCATGTGGCATTTTCAAAGGAATTTGCCTGTTTCTTCTGAACAACGATTGTTGCAGTGGATGTATTTCTGCCTTCATCCAAAGCGGTTACGGTATCTGTGCATTCATAAGACGGGGCGATATAGGCGACTTCCGTGCCTGTGCCTTCTATTTTTCCGTCAAAACCTGCCGACCACCGGACTTTTCCGGTCGCTCCTGTAACTGAAAGTTTCACCTGCCCGCCGGTTTCAATCACAGCGGTCTCAGGCGTGATTTTCAATGCAGCTTCCGCTGAAGACAGACTGATTACTGCCCAGCATACTGCGACCATTACCAAAACTCCCAAAATTGTTGCGAACTTTTTCATTGTTTTTCTCCTTCTGAATCAGGTTTATCCGTAGGGGTAAGCCCCATTGCTTACCCTAATTACCCATGCTCAAAGGGCAACCACAGGGGTTGCCCTCACGAAATTATGTTCTGACAATTATTATTTTTTAATCCGCACCCCTGCTTTGAATTGGGAGTTTGTTTTTTTGCAGCTTTCATCAGAATCATTCGGCTTGCAGACACAATCGCCTTTATTGCACAATAATTCAAATAGCTGCTTACCGTTAAGCCCGTAATATGCTGCAAAAATGGCTGCTTTGTCTGTATTGCAGCTTTTCTTCAAAACAGCAGTTGAGGATTCACCTACTACGAGTTCTTTGCTCTGAGTCTGAGTGGCTTTACCGTTTTGCAGATGAGTTACAGAAGTTACGATTCTGTCATTCGGATAAAGCAATTCACTGCGTCCCCACAGGCTTTGAGTCTGTTTTGAAACACTGCAAACCGACCATGTCTGCTCCGTATCTTTGCAGAATGTCAGAATTGCCGGAGAACCGTTCAGGGTCAGATCTGCAACCAACTGACCGTATACCTCTGTCAGCGTGATATTTTCACAGCTCGCATCATTCACGCACAGTTGATACTGGCACGCTTCATTGCCATTCACGCCGATTTCCGAATCATTGTTTGCTTCCTGATACTGATACAATGATTTTGTCAGATAAATATCTGAAATATCGCCGGTTTGCTGTCCGTAATAGCCATCAACGCCAAGCACGTCAGCAGCCATCAGTTCAAACCATTTGGCGTCAGCACAGATAAATCCGCCGGGGCATTTGAATTCTCCGTCAGGCGTGAACGTATCATTTTTTCTGCGCTGGTTGTAATATGTCAATGCCTGATTGAACGTTGTATAAGCTTCGGGCAGAATGGACAGATAGTCTTTGTTCGCGCTGATATCAAGACTGACGCGCCCTGCATAAGGGTCAATGCCTTGAATATTGCCCTCATAATCCACAACAAGCTGGCTGAGTTCGGTCAGCAAACTCTGAGCATGGCGATGCAGATTGGGAAGATCGGGTCCCGCAGTTCGTAAAAGGCTGTTTAAGTCAACAAAAATGCCTTTCTGATCTAAGGAGCGGTATTTACTGCCTGATTGCTTCAGAGGATAGCCCGGCGCCCGGAGAACGCCGCGCCCTACCACTTCATAAGTCAGAAGTCCGCTGTCTTTGAACAGATAATTGAGTTCTTTTGAAAACTCAGATAGTCCTGTCCTGAATGATGACATGCGGGTCAGATCAAAGACGCTGTATGTGATCTTATCTTTCGTATAGCTGCCTTTGTCTTTGCTCTGTTGAATATAGCCGTTTTTGACAATGCGCCCCAAGTCAATACCGTTATTTGCTGTATTCATGTTGTTCAGCAAATAGGCATAATCAATCCCATGCCCCGGTTCAAGTTCGGCAGAACCTGCCATTGCATCAGCGACCGTTGAGGTAACTTCAGCCACTTCGACAGACCCCATGAGACAGGCGTCATAGACCACAATATCAAGAGGCTTTTCGCTTTGGCTGCGGATGTTCTGATATGCTTTGCTGAGTTCGGTGAGGCTCATTATGCGCCCTTTTCCGGCATCAGAGGTATCTTTTCCGTAGCCGTTTGTTCCCGCGCCGTGATCCCATAGAATCAGACCATAATGCTGTGCCGGAAAATTCTTCTTTGCCCAGACAACAAACTCTGTGAGCGTCTGCGGGTCTGCCATAACTTTACTGCCTATGTCTTCTATGACATCCTGTTGCCCGTTGTGAACAAAGTTTCGCTTAATTGTCTGCCAGCCGTACCGGTCAGAACCGCCTGTGGTAACAACCATATTGACATTATCCGCAGCAGCCCCACGAGTGCCGGTAAGCATTTCTGAAATATCCTGACTTGCCCAGTGGCTGCGTCCTTTTTCCAAATCAGAGCCTACCATATAGACCATAACTGTCCATGCTTTTGACGGCTGAGGCAATTGAACATATCCGCTGAAAATTTTTGCAAACCTGCCGTTTTTACCGACATCTGCCAAATCAGATCCCACACCTGCATACAATTGAACGTTTTGCAAAGCATCTTTAGGGAACGAACCTATACACACAGGTTTGTATTTGTCGTTATCTTCAATAAAAATGGGAGGTTCATTACCCGGTGTCCAAGGATTTATCTGAAATCCTCCGGTTTTGGCTTTAGAGATAAAATAAATCTCATTTCCCAGTATCGCACCGAGATATGTATGACCATAAACAGGGGAATCCGCATTGAAACAGAATTGAACTTCAGTATCTGTGGGTCTGATGTCAACGGATAGATAGTCATATACGGAAAAAGCCTGAATCGGCAGGAGCAGAAGCACAGAGAAACACAAAACAGAAATTCTGATTTTCATTGTAATACCTCTCTTGTTAAGAAAAAAAAAGCCCTCTCCCGTTTGAAAAGAGAGGGGGCTTTTTTCAGTTTTTAGTTGCCGGGTTGAATAATGGTAACCGCATGCAGTGTGTTTTTATAAAAGCACTGTTGCTGATTTCCTCTCCAGCCCGTCATGGCACAATAATAGTCATTACTACTGCCAACATACTCAGCATAAGCATATACCACAACATATTCGTTACCTTGTGAATCAAGTAGGGCAATCGTAGGCCATTGTTTGTTGATAGCAGTCTTCAAATGTGTCCATAAGCTTGAGGTATAGGTTGAAGAGTTGAAACTATAGCCCATATCTCTTGCATAATACTTCCCTCTGGACATATTTGATGAACGAACATTGGATTGGTAATCCCAAGTACATTCTGCTTTGAGATACCCTCTCAACGAATCAATCATATTTCTTACATCGCCATCCTGACAGTCAGCATGATAATCTCCACCGGGAATTAATCCGTAGTAACGATAGCTGTCCCAGTATTCCAACACAATTGCCCATGCCACAGCTCCGGAACTCGCCAGACATCCCCTGTTGCCATAACGGTCATAGATGGTTTGACCGTAGTTCCAACCAAGCAGTTCCTGATAGAATGGCGCAAAATAACCGGGTACTTCGCCTATGGTTACCGGACCTTTGCTATCAGAACTTGAAATTGTTCCGGAATCTTCTTTCTGAAAATCGTTACCGGTGAAACTCTGATTCATCAGAGCCTGTCTGAAACTATCTTCTTCTGTCAGACTGTCTTGCGCTGCTCTGGTTGCACAATCATCAAGCCCTCTTGCCGCAGGGTCTTCAGTTGTCTCATCATACTGATAATTCTGCGAAACGCTTTGTGCAACATCACTCAGAATTGTCCATCCGTCCTGTTCAGGTAATTTTGCCAAAGCATTAGCCACATCAGGGAATTTAGCCTTCAATTCATCCATATTTGCGAACTTGATGCCGACAGCAAAAGAAGCAGGAAGGGATGCCAGTAAAACATGCTCGCTTACGGTAAGTTTGGTCAAGCCCGCGCTCTTTTTGAAATCCTCCACCACTTTAATCAGACCATCGTAATAAGTGTTGAGCGATGTTGAAACAGATTCTCCCCCCAGCGAAAACATCGGGGCAACACCGGCGCCTTTTCTTGCGTTCACCATCACATAGCCTTTGGGCTGTCCGTCCGAAGATTTGACAGAAGCTTCATAAGCAACGATGATCCCATTGGAACTGTAAAATTTTTCCAGTTTGGATACTGTTGCGCCTGCCCATGCCGTAAAACCACCCTGTTCACCCTGAAACTTGACAAAGCCTTTTGCAATGTTCATAGCTTCGGTTTCAGTGATTCCGGCTGCCCAAAGATTGCCCGTCATCAATACCATGCTGATAATCATCAGCACAACCGTCAACTTCTTTTTTCCTTGCATTGTTGTCTCCTTGTTACTTTAGTTTTTAGGTTATTTTGTGACTCCCTATCTGCTATATATGCTTCTTACCATATTTATATTACATTTTTTTCAATTTTTTTCAAAAAAAATATATTCCCGATATAACCAATTTGAATTTCAGAATTTAAAATCATTATCAGAATCGAATTTACGGAAAAAAGATTCAGGATTCTGTCGGATGGTTCTAAAGTTACGGTTACTGTATTGATAATGCTATCGGAACTGTAAAATTTTTCCTATTTGGATACTTATCAAAAGTCCTTTTTGAAATATGAAAAAACATCTGGAAAAATCTTTTCAGGCTGTTTTTTCATTTTTGATAAAAGCACTTTTAAACTCCAGAGATGATGACTACCGGGATTGTGCTGATAAGTTTTCAATCACGGTAGTCAATTTTGAAGACACGGAATCATTCAAAATCAAAGCATTTTTTATCCCATATCCACTGCTGCGAGATTTTCTCATCCAGCACCGGCTGGCTTTCCGGTGAGAGAATCGCACCGATACAGTACTGCCCTGCGGGAATACCTTTCGGCAGAGTCAGATCCAGTACCGTCATAGCGCTGTTCTGAGGTCTCAGTTGCCAGCTCTGAGGCAGCCATTTTTTAATGTCATTGCTGAGCGGAGAACCTTCATTTTTGTTTGTCAGCATAAAAATCTGTCCGCCCGGCATAATCAGAACAGCATACAGGTCATAGCCCCAGCCGAGATTTTCGACAATCTCCGCACGCAGACTGTCCCCGCCGTGATAGATATTTTTCACGGAGTCTATTCTCACCGACGCCGACGCCGGGGGATTCACGCCGCCGCTGACATTCACTTTCAGGGATTCGTCGCTGCCGGAGATGTTCTGTTCGTTGTCTTCCGCATAGAATGTGATTTCGTATTCGCCGTTATAGACCGCAGCGCTCCAAGTTGTTTCCCACACATCTTTGTCCTTTGCTGCCGAAAGGCTGATACGGGGAAAAGCGAGAAGCGGCGTTCCGCTGCTGCTCATGGCAAGATTCATTTTCGGCGGACGGATCACCGCCCACGCCCGTTTCACATAGCCGGCAGCGGTCTGCGCCTTGGCTTTCAGGGTGACGGACTGACCGGCATTCGCCGCAACCGGAGACGTTACAAGGCTCTGCACGGACAGCGTGAAATCCCCTGCCGCGAAGCATCCGTTGATACAGGTCTGTTTCAGCTTCTGTCCGCTGCTGCCGTCATCGTACTGCGGGGATTGGGTGATGTTATTTCCGGAAGTGCCGCCGGTTGTGACATCTTTTAGTGTGCCGAGATAATTCTTCTGCTCCGACTGCGCCTGACCGAAAGCGCCGAAAAAATCGCTGCCTTTCAGAAGAGCCTTGGCAAGAAAATAGGAGAATGCCTGTTTTTCAAGCTTATCGAAATAGGCAAGTCCGTCTCCGGTGCTGCTGATGACGGATATTCCGGGTCCGGTAATCTGTTTCAGGAACGCGCCGGAATAGCACGCGTCAATCACCATAAGGATTTCTCCGCCGGTAGCGCTGATGTAATCCTGAAGAGCAGCTTTCAGATCGGAAGCTGTTATGTCGTTTCCTTTGCTTAACTGAAGCTTGTCCGTGCCTCCGTGATCCGTAAAAAACACATAAAGCGGCTGATCCAGCTTTCCGAGTGATTTTGCCCATCCGAATGCCGCACGCACATCATCCGCGGTCATCGCCGGTTTCGTGGCGTCCACAATATTGTCGGGAAATCCGTCTCCGGTGAAATCCGCCTCTGATTTGGGGGTGAGGTAATAAATCTCAGGATGGTCGAAGCCGCGCTTGTTGAGCATTTTGTAAAGATAGTTGGAGATTCTTTCGGTAGTGTCCCACAGCTGGTTGTCCCACTGCGTCCCGCCTCCGGCTATGATGATCGCCCCACGGCGGCTGCCGTACAGGTTTTCGCACTGCTTCGGGTCTTTCTTGCAGAGTTCCTCTTTGCTGCCGAAGGTCAGATGTTCAAGTCCGTTATAGGTGGTACCTATCCACACCCCGCCGCTGCCGTCATTAACTAATGAATTAATATCAGAACGTATCATTGAAGAAGAAGAGTCTGCTTTGAATACATCCCCTTTGCCGTCAGCGTTCAGATGCACCAAGTTTCCCAGATAATCCCCAGCCCAAATTCCGCCATTGCCGTCAGCAATAAGGGCTGTTACCAAAATAATCCGAAATTCCGAATTATCTTTGTTGAATATTTCCCATTTGCCATCTGATGTCCGGTGTATAAAACGATAAAAATCTGCCACCCAAATTCCACCCTTCCCATCAGAAAGAAGTTGGCTTATCGAAGTGTATGGTAAATCCGAATTATTTTTCTTGAACACTTCCCATTTGCCGTCTGACGTCCGGTGTGCCAAATCATCTTTAAACGTTTTTATCCATATACCGCCGTTGTCATCGGAAAGAAGAGCGGTTATATCAGCATTCGGCAATCCCGAATTAGTTGTATTGAACACTTCCCATTTGCCGTCTGATGTCCGGTGCGCTAAACCGTTATCAGTTCCGATCCAAATTCCGCCGTTGCCGTCAGAAAGAAGGGTGTTTATTTCATTATCCGGCAATCCCGAATTTTTCTTGTTGAATACTTCCCATTTACCGTCAGCAGTAAGATGTCCTACACCGTATGATTCTGTTCCCACCCAGATACCGCTGCTGCCGTCGGAAAGAGATGTTTGTCCAAAACCGGAAAGAAGAGCGTTTATCTGATCCGTAGGCAACCCCGAATTATCTTTGTTGAACACTTCCCATTTGCCGTCAGATGTCCGGTGTGTAAGACCATACCAAGTTCCTATCCATATCCCACCATTGCCGTCTGAAAGAATCTTATTCACATGATCATCCGGCAGCCCTGAATTATTTTTGTTGAACACTTCCCATTTACCATCAGAGGTAAGATGTATTACATAATTACTCAGGTTCTCTGTTCTTTTGTCTGCCACCCCCCAGATACCGCCATTTCCGTCTGATAGGAGAGAGCTTGTAAAATTACCCGGCAACCCCGAATTATAATCGTTGAACACTTCCCATTTTCCATCCGATGTCCGGCGTTTCAAACCTTCGTTGTAAGTTCCCACCCAAATACCGCCGCTACCGTCATAAAGAAGGGCACTTATCGAATGCCCCTCTGAAATATTTTCCCATTTGCCGTTAGATGTCAGTTGCGCCAGACCGCCCCAGCCAAAAGTGCGATCATTAAAAAATCCAACCCATATACCCCATATGCCACCCTTGTTAGGAAGAAGAGCGGTTGGCATCGACATAATTGGAAGTTCTACATTTAACCATCTCTTTTCTCCATCAGACGTCCGGTATGTCAAACCTTCACCGCCAGCTATCCACATACCACCCTCGCCGTCAGGAAGAAGGGCGTTTATCGTAGTCTCTTCATTGAATACCTCCCATGTGAAGCCATCAGCTCTCTGGTGTATCAAGTTTCTGTCGTTAATTCCCCATAGTCTGCCGTTGCTGTCAAACGTAAGAGCTGTTATCAGACCGTGAAGTGCAGACACCGAATACTCATTGGTTAACATTTCCCATTTGCCGTCAGAAGTCAGGTGTGCCAAACCTTGAGTTCCTATAAAGATTCCACCTTTTCCGTCAGAAAGAAGGGAGCCTATATAATTATTCGGCAATCCAGAATTGTCTTTTTTGAATACTTCCAATTTGCCGTCTGATGTCCGATGTACCAAACCGTCATCAGTTCCGATCCAAAGTCCTCCATTGCCGTCTGTGATAACAGAGTTAACACTATATGCCGGAAGCCCATCTTTTTTGTCATAAAGACGGATCATCTTTCCTGTAATCCCATCACGTTGCTCAAGCCCGCCGTTCGTACCTACCCACAGCGTTTTACCATCTTCGGACATGACAAGAGCCTTAATATAGCTTCTGTCAATGAATATTTCCCATGTGGCATTTTCAATAGAAATAGCTGATTTCTTCTCAACAACGATTGTTGCTGTGGCGGATCCGACGCTATCCAAAGCAGTTACCGAATCCACACCTGCCTGAGAAGAAGCGACATAAGTAACTTCCGTGCCTGTGCCGGTGCCTTCGAATCTTCCGTCAAAGCAGCTCCAACGAACCTTTCCGGTCTCGCCTGTAACCGAAAGTTTCACCTGCCCGCCGGTTTCAATCACAGCGGTCTCAGGCGTGATTTTCAATGCAGCCTCTGCCATACACACGCTGAAGACTATCCCAAAAAAGATTATCGCAAAAAATTTTGCCGCAACTCTCCGAGTTTTCATGATGCTCTCCTTTTTTTATACCTGAAATCTTTTTAATTCAGGCAGATAATCAAAATATTTGTCAAGGCTGAACAGCCATAAGTCAATCGTTAATCAATCAAGCCCCGAAATAGATTTCAGGAAATCCTCCGGTTTTGGCTTGAGTGATAAAATAAATCTCATTTCCCAGCACCGCACCAAGATAGGTATGCCCCTTTAGTTTTAAGGTTATTTTGTGACTCCTTATCCGCTATATATGCTTCCTACCGCAATATATTACATTTTTTTTGAAATTTTTTCAAATAATATATATTCTCCATATAAACTATTTGAATTTCAGGATTTAAAATAATTATCAGAATCGAATTTAGGGAAAAAAGATTCAGGATTCTGTCGGATGGTTTTAAATTTGCGGTTACTGTATTGATAATGCTATCGGAACTGTAAAACTTTTCCAATGTTATAATTATCCCCTCCTTCCCAGATGAATATCAAGAAAAAATTATGATAGTCATCCCCCAAACAAATCTTTTGCTTGACAGCCCTGTATATACCATATAGAAAAATCGTAACCATAACACTTTATACGGAGGAATCACCCCATGCAGCAGCGCATTACCCTGACAAGCTTGTATAAAATGAAGGAAAAAGGGGAAAAAATCGTTG
>Ga0316611_1000565_pt1 | contig 12424 bp, 9 predicted proteins | sample MIS2016202_MG_FD_207675 | JGI IMG/M metagenome (GOLD analysis project Ga0316611, IMG submission 207675) | Microbial mat bacterial communities from Middle Island sinkhole, Lake Huron, Michigan, United States - MIS.2016.202 | ecosystem: Environmental > Aquatic > Freshwater > Lake > Sediment... | reverse complement strand
TTTTTTATATACTTTGTGTAATTCATTTTATTTAGATTTAAAAATTTCTATTTTCTCTAAATCATAAAATGCACTTGCATCTGGTACATTTTGCCTATCAAAACTATTAATGAATTGTCCAGGATTATCGCCTAAATCATAAATATCATATCCTTGTTCTTTTATCCATTTTGCCCATCTTTCATTTTCTTTATACCAAAGTGTAGATTTCAACTTATCATAAGGAATAATTCCATTTGGATATTGGCTTTTAATTAGATTAAAGTCATCTTCTATTTCTTTTAAATTGTTGTATCCTTTTCCTCCAAATGCTTTATACTTATCGAATATTTCAACCCCAGCTCCGCAAAATATTCGCACACGCTTCGCAATGGTCTCCCGACCTTGCGGAATATTAACATCAGTATTTCTCATACTTTTGATTATTTTTTAATTCTTTTTCTTCCATATTTCACATAATTTTTAAAACTTCATACAATATTCATTAAAATTCTATTTCGAAAATAAAAATTATAATCTCTAAAAACTTCTTCTACAATATTATGAAATATTTATGATAAAGTTTAAAACGCACTTGATAAAAAGTTTTATCTTTAGCCAAATTTTTAAGGATGATTTTACGGGGAGAAAATTTAGTGAAATCTTACGGTGCAAAGCGTGTTGTAAAAGGCGTTTCAGTGAATGTGAAACGGGGAGAAATCGTAGGTCTTTTAGGCCCAAATGGAGCAGGAAAAACTACTACTTTTTATATGATTGTAGGTTTAGTGAGACCAACGCAAGGCAACATTATGATGGATTCACAGGATATTACAAACGATGCCATGTATAAACGAGCCCAAAAAGGTATAGGATATTTGGCACAAGAAGCCTCTATATTTAGGAAATTATCGGTTGAAGATAATATTTTAGGGGTTTTACAAATGACAAAACTTTCAAAAAAAGAACAAAAAATGAAAACCGACGCATTGATAGAGGAATTTCATTTAGAGCATGTGCGAAAAAATAGAGGCGATTTATTATCGGGTGGTGAAAGAAGAAGAACTGAAATTGCACGTTGTTTGGCCGTAAGTCCGAATTTTATTTTATTAGATGAGCCTTTTGCTGGTGTAGATCCGATTGCTGTAGAAGATATTCAAAAAATTGTGCGTTCTTTAGTAGAGAAAAACATTGGTATTTTGATAACCGACCACAATGTTCAACAAACTTTAGCCATTACAAACCGAACTTATATTATGTTTGAAGGCAAAATTTTAAAGGAAGGTAAACCGGAAGAATTAGCAAACGATGAAATGGTACGTCAAGTTTATTTAGGAGAAAATTTCAATTTTGTACAATTTTAATTAAATAGCATCATGGAACATTTAGTACCTAAATTCGAGCTTCCTTTTTTTACTAATTTATTGATATTATTAGTATTAGCAAAAGTTTTAGGTGAAATTTTTGAGCGATTCAAGCAGCCAGCTATGATAGGTGAGATTATAGCTGGGATTATTCTTGGCCCTACTTTATTAAACATTATTCACAGAACGCAAGAAATAAAAACTATTTCAGAATTAGGTGTTTTTTTATTGGTAATAATCGCAGGATTAGAAATAGATATAGACGATATTTTAAAATCTTTTAAAGGAAGAAATCTCATTATTTCCTTAATGGCGTTTTTTATACCTATTTTAAGTGGCTTAGGAATTGGATATTTCTTTGGATATGATATAATGACAACCGTATTTATAGGCTTATGTATAGCTATAACTGCTTTGCCCGTAAGTGTGAGAATTTTAATGGATTTAGGAAAAATTAATAGCGATATAGGGAAAAGAATAATTTCGGTAGCTATTTTTGATGATATTTTAGCCTTAACCATTTTAGGTATTCTTTTAGGAATAAAAGATACCGATATGGGAGTGAGTTCTATAATAAAAATTGCTTCAATTTCTTTAATGAAACTTGCATTATTTATTTCAATTCTAGTGGCTGTATATTATTTAATTAATAAAATAGCAAGTCGAGAGAATTTTTTCGAATCACAGCTTAATAATCTTCTTTCATTTTCTAAAGGAAAAGAATCTTTATTTGCTATCTTTTTTGTTTTTATTTTAATATTTTCTACCATTACAGAATCTTTAGGATTTCATTTTATAATTGGAGCCTTTTTTGCTGCTATGCTCATCAGTTCACGATTGATTGGTAAACAACATATTGAGACCATTCAGAAAACAACAAATGGTTTAGCTATGGGTTTTTTAGCTCCCATTTTCTTTGCTGGAATAGGTTTAGAATTCAATGCACAATCTATTAGTAATTACGGATTATTAATAGCGGTAATATTTTTCTCTTATTTTACAAAAATTGCTGGCGGTTTTTTTGGAGGGAAAATCGCAGGATTAAGTACAGCAAAATCTTTAACATTGGGTGTCGGTCTAAATGCAAGAGGAATTATGGAATTGGTAATTGCAAATATTGCTTACAAAGAAGGTTTAATCAATATTGAAATTTTTTCTATTTTAGTAATAATGGGCGTTTTAACCACACTTACAACCCCATTTTTATTAAAGAAAAGTTTTGCCTATTATGAAAAAAATAAAACAACTTGAAAATATATACCAAAACTGGCGATAAAGGGCAAACTTCTCTTTATGGAGGCACAAAAGTTCCTAAAAATCATCTTCGAATTGAGGCATACGGAACAGTAGACGAATTGAATGCTTATTTGGGTTTATTACGAAGCCAAGTACGTGTAAATAGTATTGAAAACCAGATACATATTATACAAAATTCTTTGTTTAATTTGGGGGCAGAATTGGCAACTCCAATAGATAAATTTTATTTAGAAAATGGGAACCCAAGATTATCGAATTTAATCAGCGAAGAAAAAATTAAATTATTAGAAAATTGGATTGATGAAATAGACGCAGGATTACCCATTTTACAGAATTTTATATTACCCGCAGGAAGTGAAGAAATTTCCTCTGCACATATTTGTAGAACCGTTTGTAGGCGTGCAGAAAGAATTGTAGTTGCATTGAATGAATATGAAGAAATACGAGAAATTTGTATTAGATATTTAAACCGATTATCCGATTATTTTTTCATATTAGCCCGTCATATTGCAAAAATTGAAGGCAAAGATGAAATAAAATGGAACGCTAATGAATAAAGCATTGCTTTTTCTAAATGGAAAAATTCCTAAAAAAAATATCTTACCCATTTCAAAATATCAATTAATTATATGTACAGATGGTGCCTATAATTCATTAAAAAAAACCAATATTCCTATAAAAATTGTGATAGGAGATTTAGATTCATTAGATTCATCTGTACCTGAAAATATAACACTTATAAAAATTGAAGACCAAAACACTACCGATTTTGACAAAGCATTACAATATTTAGTTGAAAACAATTTTTCCGAAGTTGATATTTTGGGAGGGAATGGAAAAGAAAGCGACCATTATTTAGGAAATTTATCATCTGCCTTACAATTTAAAAATAAAATAAAAATTTGTTTTTACGATAAACACTATAAAAGTTTTTTCGCAGATAATAGTACTATAATACATGATATTTTAAACAAGAAGGTATCCTTATTTCCTTTTCCAATAGCTGAAAATGTAAAAACAAAAGGATTAAAATATTGTTTATTTGATGAAGTCTTAGAATTAGGCAACAAAATTGGAACAAGAAATATTGCAATAGAGAACTCGTTTCATTTGCAATTTTCAAATGGAAATATACTTCTTTTTTTAGAAATTTAATCTTCATCATTACTCTTTTTACTTTCTCAAAATTTCAATTAAATAATTATTAATCAATATTTTATATATTAATTAAAATACTACAATTTTATTTAATAAATTTCCTATCTTTGGAAATATTAAAATTGTAATATTGAAAAGTGCACTTTATTTTTTTCTATTTTTTTTCATCACATTTTTTAATGGGCAAACAAAATTATTGCCATTTTTCAAGAATTATCCAAAATCCATTTACAATGGTGAAAACCAAAATTGGAGTTGTACTCAAGACAAAAACGGGAATATATTTTTTGCAAATAATCATTACTTATTAAAGTATAATGGAGTGAATTGGATGAAGTTTCAATTACCAGAAAAAACAATTATACGTTCTGTTTATGCCCAAGGTGATAGTATATTTTGTGGTTCGTATAAAGATTTTGGCTATTGGAAAAATAATAATCAAAATCAATTAGAATATTATTCTTTAACAAAAGATAAGAAATTATTTCAGTCTAATGATAGCGAAGAAATTTGGAAAGTATTTGCTTTTAAAAATTCAGTTTATTTTCAATCTTTTAATAATATCTATATTCTAAAAAATAAAAAAATAAAAAAAATTCATATGCCTGAAAATATTATCTATGCTTATGTAGTAGATAATCAATTACTTATATCTGGGAGTTCAGGTAGAATTTTTAGTTTTAATAATAATGTTTTAACGATTAAATATAATTTTCCATTACTTCTGAACAAAACCATTCATTCAATTCACAAAATAAATAATGAAATCTGGTTTTTTACATTTAAAGATGGTGTATTTATTCTAAAAGAAAACCAAATTCAATCGCTTAAAAATCCTTTAAACGATTTTCTAAAAAAGTCTTTAATCAATACAGTATATCATTTTCAAAATAATAAATTGCTATTTGGTACGGTAAATAATGGGTTAATAATGTTTGATTATAATTCTCAATCTCTTATAGTTTTAGATAGAAATAATGGCTTATTAAACAATTCTATAATTCAAATATTTAAAGACAAAGAAGATAATATATGGCTTGGGTTAGATAACGGAATTTCATTTATAGAATTGAATTCTCCGATTACTGTTTTGAATGATAGTTCAGGAAAATTAGGATCAGTTTATAATATGAAAAAAATGGATGAAAACTCATTTTTACTCGCCTCAAATCATGGTTTATTCAAATATGAGAATGAAAAAATAGATAAAATATCAAATTATGATGGGCAGATGTGGCATATTTTTCCTGTCGGAACTCAATATATTTGTGGAGCAAACGATGGAACTTATGTTTATGAAAATAATGTACTAAAAAAATTAAACAATATAAATGGAGGTTGGAATTTTAAAAAATTACCCTATGAAAATAATTATATACAATCTACCTATACAGGATTGTATTTATATAAAAAAGTTGGATCGGAGTGGGAAACCAAGCAAATTACAAAAATTCAATTGCAATTAAAAAATATCAGTACAATAGTGCCAAATTATATTTTTGCAGTTGATATTCAAAAAGGCATATATGCTGTAAAATATGATTCAAAATTCAGTACATTTCAAACCATAAATATTACGGAAAATAATAAAATTAAAGACGATTATAATTGTTCACTAATTGAATTAAACAATAATATATATTTTTTAATAAATAAAAAATGGTACGAGTTTAACTTTTTAAATAATAAACTACAACAGAACAAATTATTAAACGAAAAATTAAAGAATGTTTCAGAAATTTATAATATTTCTGAAAATCAATTAATAGTAATTAATGATAGCGGAACCTATATTTTAAATTTAGAAGCTGGAAATTTTAAATTTTCCCCCATTCAAGAAAAATATTATTTCGGAAAATTAATTCCCAATTTTATATCTACTGAAAGCACTTCAAATACTACATATTTCACCATGGATGATGGCTTTATTTCAATGTATTCAATAAACCATAAGATAAAACTGTCAAAATTATTTTTCGAAATTGAAATGGATAATGTGCCTACAAATATAGAAACTACAATTCCATATAATCACTCAAAATTAAAATTGAACGTATTAACAGGTATATTCGGATATTTTGCACCTAATTTATACTATAAAGATTTAGATACTTCGGAGTTTATATCTCTAAAAAATAATCAAATAGACTTATCAAGCTTAAAATCAGGTAATTATCAGATTGAAATATATCAAGATTTAAATAATAAGTTTATTAAAGTTGCAGTTGCTTCTATTAAAGTTGCCTATCCATGGTATTTATCTTTTTGGATGTTGTTATTTTATATTACATTTATTAGTTTCTGCATTTATGCCTATTATAAAATTACTGAATATAAAACAAAACAAAAGTTGAGGTTTTTTGAAGAAGAAACAAAACATAAATACGATATGGAAATGTTAGAACAAATAAAAGAAACCGAAAAAGCACAACTTTCACTTGAAAAGCAATCCTTAGAATTAGATTTTAATATAAAAAGTTCAGAATTAGCCTCTAAAGCTTTATTATTAGCAAAATATAATGAAGTTGTGGAGGAGTTATCAAATATAGTTCAAAATAATGATGATACTGAAATCAGAAGAAAAATCACAAAAGTGCTACAAAAAAATAAAATAGGCAAAGAATGGAAAGTTTTTGAAACTAATATAAACTTAGTTCATAATGTTTTTATAAAAAGATTACTCGAACAATTTCCTGAGCTTACTCCAAAAGATATTCAATTAGCAGTTTTCTTGCGTATGAATTTATCATCAAAAGAAATTGCACCCTTATTTTCAATTTCTTTTAGAGGAGTGGAAATACATCGTTATAGATTGAGAAAAAAAATGAATTTAGACCCAACAACTAATCTTTCAAAGTATATGATTAACTTTTAAATATTTATATAAAAGTAATACTACATCATTACTACATCATTAGTTTTTAATCCTGTACATCACACCATACATAATTATCCGAAATCACCTCAATTGTATTCAATACACCAATTTGATGTGTTCATGATGTAATAAAAATTTGATGTAAAGGAAAAATAAAGATATACATTTGAATAAATTAAATAATAGTAAAATATGAGAAAGATTTTTATTTTGACGACTTTTTTAAGTCTTACTGTCATATTTGGACAGGAAAAAACAGATTCTTTGACAGAAGTAGTAGCTATTGGATATGGAAAAGCTAAGAAACGGGATTTAACTGGTTCAATTGTAAAAATTGAAGGAAGTGCGGTAGCAGATAAACCTAATGCAAATCCTGTTGCCTCATTACAAGGTCGTGTTGCTGGTTTATCTATTGTAAATTCTGGAAGACTAGGGCAAGAGCCAGATATTAGAATAAGAGGAACTATAAGCCGTTACCAAACAAAACCCTTGTACGTAGTCGATGGAATATTTAGTGACAATATTAGTTACATCAACTCTAATGATATTGAAAGTATGGAAATTTTAAAAGATCCCTCTTCATTAGCCATTTTTGGTGTAAAAGGTGCAAATGGTGTTATCATTGTTACAACAAAACAAGGTAAAGGTGGTAAGTTATCTATCAATCTAAATTCATCAATAAGTGCAAAATCAATCGTAGGAAAACCCAAGTTGGCTGATGCAAGCCTATTTAAAACCCTTTATAATGAAAGATTATCAAATGAAGGTTTAGCCCCTTTTGCTTATTACAATCTTTATAACGGTAATACCAATTGGATAAATGAAATAGCAAATGATGCTGCAGTAATAAATAATACCAATCTAAGTTTAACAAGTGGCAATGAAAAAAATAAAATTGCATTCGGATTAGGCTATTATACTGAAGATGGATTAATAAAAAACGAAAAATTAGAAAGAATAACTTTCAATATTAACAATGAAATAAAATTCAATAAAAATTTTAGAATCGGTTTTGGGTTAAATGGAATTAAAACCAAACTTCCTAATGAGGGCGACTTCAGTTCCGCTCTTATAGCAACTCCAATAGTTGACCCTTATAATTCAAATGGGGTTTATAATCAATTACCTACCCAAATCGGTGCTGCACAAATTGGAAATCCATTATTACAAGTAAATGAAATTTTACCAAAAGCAATAAAAGATCAATACAGATTTGTTGGAAACATATTCGCTGAATTAAAGTTCATGAAAAACTTTACCTTTAAAGCAGCCTATTACGGAAATCATGAGAACACTAAAGGCAGATCTTATTTACCAATTGTAAAAGTTTATGCAGCAGAAACCGACCAAATAGTAAATTACAGCGGAAACAACCTAACCAGTGTAAGCCAATACCAAAACACCTTCCAAACCTTTCAACAAGAATACTTGTTAAGTTATGATAGAAAATTTGGCGACCATACAATTAGTGCAACAGCAGGATATACTTCATTTCAAGAATATTTTGAAGGATTGAATGGCTCAGTAAAACAAAAAATAGGAGGAGATATAATACCAGATGATCGTAGATTTTGGTATATTAATACTTATCCATTTGGAGATCCTCTTACAAAAGTATCAAATTCCGAAGAGTGGGACAGAGCAACTACCTCATATTTAGTACGTCTTTTGTATAACTACAAAGGAAAATATATAATAAATGGTTCCTATAGAAGCGATGCCTCATCTGAATTACCACCCAACAATAGAAGAAAAGATTTCTGGTCTATAGGTGCAGCATGGGAAGTAACAAAAGAAGATTTTATGAAAAATATAACTTCATTAAACTATTTAAAAATAAAAGGATCTTTTGGTGAATTAGGAAACCAATATTCACCCGTACATTATCCATATTATCCAGCATATAGTGAAGGTGCTACCGCAATTTTTGGTACACCAGCAAATGCAATACCCGCTTATGTATCAGCCTTTACTCCCAACGCAAACTTAACATGGGAATCCGTAAAATCATGGGAAGTAGGTATAGAAAGTGCCTTCTTAAGAAACAGATTAAAATTCGATGCAACGTATTATAATAAATTAACACAAGATTTATTAGTTTATGTAACACAAGGTTCAAATCAATATTTTACAAATGCAGGTGAAATTGAAAATAAAGGTTTTGAACTGTCTGCATCTTGGAACGACAAAATAAACGAAGATTTTAACTATTCATTTAGTGGAAACCTTACAACAATCAACAATAAAGTAAATGCAGTTTTTGAAGATGGATATAGAATATTTGAAGGAGCAGCCTCTGTAACTGAAGCAGGATACCCCATTGGCTATTTTTACGGCTATGTTGTAGATGGTTTATATCAATCTTATGCAGACGTTTTAAATTCTGCACCAAGTACACTGGGATCTTATGGGCCAGGAGATTTTAAATACAAAGATATAAATGGAGATGGTAAAATTACACCCGACGACAGAACAGAAATTGGCAATCCAACACCTGATTTTACCTACGGACTCAGTACTAACGTAAATTATAAAAATTGGTTTGCAGGTATTGACATACAAGGGGTATATGGAAATGAAATATACCGAAACTGGGGAAATGGAAGCTCTTTTGCACAATTTAATTACAGAGCAGAAAGAGAAAACAGATGGACAGCCGCAGGAACCTCAAATTGGGAACCAAGACTATACGACGGATCTGAATACAACAGACTTCCCTCAACCTATATGATGGAAGATGGTAGTTATGTAAGAATAAGAAATATACAATTAGGATATAATTTTAAACCATTTGATATTGAAAATGTTAAGATACAAGCAATGAAATTATATGTAAATGTTCAAAATTTATATACTTGGAAACATAACTCAGGTTTCACACCAGAAGCAGGCGGATCTCCAACCCAGTTTAGTGTTGATGGTGGAGGATACCCAAATCCTGTAATTTCAACCTTAGGATTTAGTATAACATTTTAATTAAATAAAAATATAGATAAAATGAAAAATTTAAACGTAAAAATAAAAGGAATCGCACTAAGTGTTATGCTTTTATTAGCTACAAATTCCTGTAATGATGATATTTTAGATACAAAACCATTAGGAATTGCAACAATAGGAGATATTACTGTAGGCGGACAAGAAGCCGCAGTATTTGGCTTGTATGGGCAGTTTAGAACTACTTCAGTTGGTGATTGGACACGATATTGGATACAAAACATACGATCTGACGATGCCGCAAAAGGAAGCAGTCCGGGAGACGCAGCAGCATTAGGAAATGTTTTCAACAACTTTCAATATGTTGCATCAGACGGAATGATTGCTGGCTGGTGGAATGATCATTATAAAATTATATACGCCACAAACCAAATCATAAATGAAATTATAGCTTCTGGCGCTACAGATACCGGAAATAAAATAAACTTAGGCGAAGCTAAAGTAATCAGAGCTTTCCTATATTTTGAATTAAGAAGAGATTATGGTAGTATTCCTTTAGTTACTAATACCGTTTCAACTCCAGCAGATGCAATTAAAGCCAAATCACCCATTTCTGAAATTGATGCTTTAATAAAATCAGACCTTGAATATGCAGCTGCAAATCTTCCTACAACGTGGTCTAGTGTTTATACCGGAAGAGCCACAAAAGGTTTTGCAAATTCAATGTTAGCAAAATTATATCAATTACAAGGCGATAATGCAAATGCTTTATTAAAAGCACAAGAAGTAATTAATTCAGGCGTATATTCTTTAGAACCCTCTTTTAAAAAATTATTTTCCGAAGACGGAAATAATTGTTCTGAATCTATTTTTGAAATACAAAAATTAAAAACTGCTTCAACAACCTATTCTAATAATTATTATGAATCTCAAGGCGTAAGAGGTTCCGGCGTATGGGATTTAGGTTGGGGCTTCAATGTTCCCACACCCTCTTTAGTTGCAGCTTTTGAAACTGGAGATATACGAAAAGGTGAATCAATTTTAGAATCTGGGCAAGACGATGGGGGCTATGGAAGTGGAATTCTACCTGGTTTTCCACCATTAGACCAACAATATTGGAACAAAAAAGCATATACAGAACAAGCCAAAAGAACATTTTACAGTGAAAACAAAAATCACTGGGAAAATATAAAATTAGTTAGATATGCTGATATTTTATTAATTGCAGCCGAAGCTGCGGTTAATTTAGGCCAAACAGCAGTAGCACAACCCTATTTAAATTTAGTAAGATCAAGAGCAGGCTTAGCAAATGTTCCTGCAACCTTAGCCGCTATAAAACAAGAAAGAAGAGTGGAATTAGCAATGGAAAATGAAAGATTTTACGACTTAGTGCGTTGGGGTGATGCAAATTCAGTATTAGGCGGATTAGGCTATCAACCTAAAAATGCTTTATTACCAATACCACAATCAGCAATCGACCAATCTGGTGGAGTATTAGTACAAAACCCAAATTATTAATTTAAAAACAGTAAAAATATGAAAATACATTTTAATCTAATCACAAAACTAACGTTTGCTATTGTTTTAGCATTGGTTACATTTAGTTGCCAAGATATGGATAGACCGGAATTAGGAGACTATCCAGAAGATGCAAACCCAGTTGGCGGCCCATTAAAATTTTATGTGAATTTTGATTTAGAAACCACTGACCCATTAAAATTTGCAGTAGATCAAATTCGTGCAAATTTCCCAACCGATAATCCTTTAACAAAATCTACCGGTATTACAGGAAATGCTGTTACGGGTGGCATACCTAAAAAATTCATTCAATATTCAAAACCCAACGATTGGGCAAACACGGTAAGCACAGGTTTTACAATCGCTTTTTGGATGAAACATGCCGCTCCTACTCAAACTGAATTTCCTTTTGCAATGCAAAATGCTGATCATTGGGCTAAAGCAAATCTCTTTGCTCTTTTTGAAGGATCCGTTTCTTCTCCCGTAATAAAATTACATATAGACGACTCAAAACCTGGAGATAAATGGTTTGAATGGACTGGGTCAAAAGCGATTACTGGTATTTTTGATAATCAATGGCATCATTTGGCATTTGTTTATAGTTCTACAACTTCAGATATCATTGCGTATAGAGATGGTACGGCTTTCGCAAGTAATTCCAATTGGGGAACTCAAGGAACCATCAGTTTTGATACATCAAAAGTAGGCGGATTTAGAATTGGAGGATCTGGTAATCCCGAGGAAGGTTGGATGAACTCATGGACTGGATCAATAGACAATTTCAGACTTTATAATACATCACTTTCAGCAACCGAAGTTCAATCTTTAGTTACTGCAAAACAATAATGTAAAACATTTTTACACCAATAACTTGAATCAAATCAAGTTATTGGTTATTTTATCAAAATTAATATTTATTGCAATTTTATGAGAACTTGTATTTCACTTTTATTTTTAATTTTGATAGGAAGTTGTTCTTCAAATTCTGAAGACAATACTAAATCAACCACACCCATTAATCCAAATCCACCCAATCCCATTACTTATACAGACAATGAGGTGATGGATAGAGTACAAAAAGAATCTCTGAAATATTTTTGGGATTTTGCACACCCAATCTCAAAACTTGCTCGGGAAAGATATCACACAGACGACCCTGGAAATGATGCCGATATTATTACAACAGGTGGCTCAGGTTTTGGTATTATGACACTATTAATAGCCATAAATCGCGGGCAATTGCCAAGAGCAGATGCAGTGGGTAGATTACAAACAATGCTTGCTTTTTTAGAAAATGCCGACCGTTTTCACGGTGCATGGCCGCATTGGATGAATGGGA
>Ga0316611_1000562_pt1 | contig 12493 bp, 13 predicted proteins | sample MIS2016202_MG_FD_207675 | JGI IMG/M metagenome (GOLD analysis project Ga0316611, IMG submission 207675) | Microbial mat bacterial communities from Middle Island sinkhole, Lake Huron, Michigan, United States - MIS.2016.202 | ecosystem: Environmental > Aquatic > Freshwater > Lake > Sediment... | reverse complement strand
AAAGTTTGCAATCTTTTACAAAGGCTATTGGAGATGCTAATAAAATGAAAAATCAAAGTATTCAATTAGATAAATTGGAGACTCAGGCGTTGGATTTGAAGATAAAGGCTGAAATAAATTCTGAAAAATTAAAACAACAAACTATAAAAACGGAGCGAGAAATTATAAGAAATTCGCAAATATTAACAAAGCAAAAAGAAGCAGAAGAAAGAGCTAACCAAAAAAATAAAAAAGCTATTGAAGACAATAATAATGCTTATAAAAAATTGGTTAATTCAACTAGAGAACAAAAGAACGAAAGTAAAAGGTTAGCTATTGAGATGATAAACTTAGCTAATTCAGGTAAAAGAAACTCAAAAGAATATAAAGAACTAGCTAATACTTATAGAACCGTAACACGTGAAGCGCAGGCAGGTGATAAAGTGTTAAAAAAGATTGATTCAACGGTAGGCGATAATTTTAGAAACGTTGGTAATTACTCTAGTGCCGTAAAGGGATTAACTAGAAACATTCAACAATTAGCAGGCGGTTTTGGATTATTTACCGCCATACGAGGTTCAGTTCAAACCCTTAGGGATTTTGATGAGGGTTTGGCTGGTATTCAAAAAACAACTGGACTTACAAAAAACGAAGTCAAAGGGATTGTAGATGAGTTGTTAAAAATAGACACGAGAACGTCTGTAACAGCACTTCAAGAGTTGACAACATCTGCAGGTAGATTGGGCATAACTGGTAAACAAAATATAATTGATTTTGTAGTGAGTGCAGACCAAGCCTTTGTAGCGTTGGGAGATGATTTAGGCGGTACGGCTGATGAAATTGCCACAAATTTGGGTAAAATAGCTAGTGTTTTTGGTGATGAAGAAAGATTAGGAATTGGTAAATCTATTACAGTTGTTGGGTCAACATTAAACACGTTGGCGAGTGAATCAAAGGCAAGCGCAGGAGCGATACTAGATTTTACTAATAGAATGGCGGGGGTTGCTGGTGTTGCAGGAATACCACAAGCAGAAATACAGGCACTAGGGGCGTTATTTGATTCTACGGGTCAAAGTGTTGAGGTTGCATCGACTACCTTAAATACTCTATTGCCTAAATTAGCATCAAATCAAAGCGAATATGCAAAGGTAGCTAATATGACCGCTGAATCATTTTCTGCATTAATAAAAAACAATCCTATTGAAGCGTTAAAAGCGGTTGCTATTGGTGCAAAGTCGAGTAATGGCGGATTAGATGGATTAGTGAAAACATTAGGTGATTTTGGCGTCGAGAGTTCTCGTGCGGCTTCGATAGTTGGTATTTTAGCAAATGAGACAGACCAATGGGCAAAATTACAAAAAATAGGCAATGAAGAAGCAGAAAAGGCAACGGGATTAAGTAAGGAATTTAACGTGCAAAATAATACACTTAACGCAAATTTAGAAAAATTAGGAAAAGAATTTGATAAATATGTGTTAGGGATTAATTCCGCTGGTAATGTGACGGGGTCATTTGGTGATATAATAGGTTTTTTAATAAAAAATCTAGAATTAATAATAGATTCAATTATAAAACTAGGAACTTCTTATTTAATATTTACGGCTAGGCAAAAGATTTTAAATAGTGGTTTGATTGACTTTTCAAAAAATTTATTCAAATCAAAAGATGCCATAAAAGGAGTAGGTGCGGAGCTTACGAATTCTGAATCGGGTGCTAAAAAATTTGCAGGAAGTTTAAAATCAATCGGATGGACGGCTATAATAGGTTTAGCTTTTGAATTAGGCACTGAATTATATAGAATAGCAAGCGGAGCGGCTCAGGCGGAGGAAGATATGGCAAGACTAGAAAAGACAACTAATAACGCTTTAAAAGCAACAGAAAAAAACATAAAAAATATAAAATCTGTATTGAGTTTAAAATTAGAAGATATTGATTTAAAAATTAAAAGTGGTGAGTTAAAAGATGAAAAAGAGATTTTAAAATTAAAACAAGAAGCTATTGAAATATCTAGTAAAGAATTAAGTAATAATATTGATAGAGTAAGGGAGCGAAAAGATAAATATTTAGCATTAAAAAAGGAAGCTGAATTATTGGCAAAAATTCAATTTTCAGAAAGTAAGGGAGATGCTTTTAAATTATTAAAATCAGAAAAACAAAAGAAAGCTGAGGAAAGAATTTTAGAAATTCAAAAAGAATTAGGATTGAAAAGCACTAATATTTTTGGCAATGAAAATACAATTTCTGCAGGTGATTTGATAGGACAATTGGGCGCAAATATAAATGCTACGAGCAAAAGTATTGAAGCATATAAAAATGAGTTATCGGATTTAGATTTAGAATTAAATAGAAATATTGCATCAACAAAAGGACTTGAAAAAGTTAGTTCAAAAGACTTTGAAACAAAAAAAATAAATTCTACAAAAGAAATAAACACCGAATTTAAAAACCAAATTGACTTAATTAAGGAGTTGAATAATCAATACGATATATATTTAAAATCCTCTCAAAACATTGAAGCTAGTGATATTTCAGAGCTAATAGCTTCAAAAAATGAATTAATTGAAGCAGAAAAAACATTGCAAATAAGTAACGGCGAGCGATTTGGAACGGGCAATGATAATAATATTATTGAGTTAATCAATGAACGTAAGGACATTCAAATAGAAAATATACAATCGGTAAGAGATTACGAAATAAAGGCGGTTAAAGATGCTAATTTAATACGATTAAATGAAATAAAAAATTCAACTGAAAACGAATATAAAGAACTCATAAAAGGAGCGAACGGCAATAAAAAAGCAATAGCAAAAATAGAACTGAATTATCAAAATGAGCTGAATAAAATAAAGCAAATTGAAATTGAGTCAGAAAATGTGTTAAATACTCAAATAATCGAGATTAAAAACAATGCAAATAATGAAATATTACAACTGGATAGAGACACGGCAAATGAAATAAAAGGCGTGCAAAATGAAATAAAAGATTCAAATAAAACGGCAATGGATAAAGCTGTTGAAGATGCTAAGGAAGCAAATGACAAAATTTTAGAAAACGAAAAAGAAGCGTCCAAGAAACGACAAGAGTTGGCTGGAATGCTTACAGATTATTTAATTAAACAAAGTGATAAAAGAATAGAGGCAATAGATAAAGAAATAAGCGCACATGAGGCACAATATGAAGACTTAAAACAAAAGGCTATTAATGGCAATATAAACGCACAAGAATCATTGGAAGAGGAGCATAGGTTGATAAAAGAGGCTAATATAGCAAAAATGCGTGAAGAGAAAAGAAAACAACGTATAGAATTAGCATCAACGGCTTTCTCTAGTTATGAAAAGAATATAGAATCAGGAAGCAAAACACCTTTAGCGGACACTATACGAGATATTTCGCTTTTGCAGGCGTTTATTAATTCGATACCCGCTTTTGAGAAAGGAACAGAGGACACGGGTAAAACGGGTAATGGAATAGACGGCAAGGGCGGTTTTTTATCTGTATTGCATCCAAACGAGGGAGTGATACCAAAAGAATTAAATAAAAAGAAATTAGGCGCAAAACTTACAAATGAAAGCGCAATTAATTACGCTATAAAATACAAAGAAATTATTAAAGAAAATTCAAATATGAATATAAATGATGTTTCTAGTAATATTTTAAATAATTCAAATGATGGATGGAAAAATATTGAGCTTTATAGTCAAATTAATGGATTAAAAACGAAGATGGATGAGGTTGTAAAAGCTATTGAAAATAAGCAAGAAACTACCATAGATATTGAAAAGGTTATTGATGGCACTTTATGGCTATCAAAACAAACGAAAAAAGGCAATTTATTAATTAATAACCGTTATAGGTTTAAGGGATGAAACATTTTTTAAATGGAATACAAATTTCTCCTAGAAATATTGGTGAAATTGGTATAATAAGCGATTTTACCAATAGACCAGATGAATTGGAGTTAAATGTAAGTACTATTGTATTAACACGTGAGGCGTTTAATATTGTAAAGGATTTTATATTACAAAAAGGCTTTTTTGAAGGGTTGCCTTATTATGTTCAAAGTAGTTCGGGAATAACAATTGATTACTATGTAGACTTACAAGAAAGCCCCGTTTTTAGAGATTTTGAAGTCGAAGTGAAAATAAAAAAACGGTTCGGAAAAGATAGTTTTAGGGAGCAAGCATCGGGAACTAGTTTTGAATTAATGGTAAAAAAGGGGGTTAGTTTTAATCCATTTGATTTGCCTTATATAATTGTAAAAGATAATCAAGCGGAACTAGCTTTAACGTTAGCGATTTCGCTTTATGTTATGGGAAAAGAACTAATCGACCAAGTCAAAATATTAATATCAACAGTAACCGATTTAATAGGTGCAGTAACTCCCAATGTAGGTTTAGGGGTTACTTTTGACGTGGGAGATATTATAGGTTTAGTTTTAAAGGTTGTTGCTCAAATTGCTTTTGTAGCTTTGATGATTACAGCTATAATAAAACTAGGTCAGCAACTTTTTGATTTGATTTTTCCTAAAATTCGATATTTAAAAGCGACAAAGGTAAAAGAATTAATTGAAAAGGGATGTAATTTTTTAAATTATAGCTTTAAATCTACATTATTAGATAATTTGTCAGCATTAACTATTTTGCCAGTACCATTGAAAAAACAATCTAAAAAATGGTTTGAATTTACACAAAACGAACTTAATCAATCATTTAACAAAGGATACCCAACGGCAAGTGATACGACACCAACTTTAATGAGTTTAATTGAAGCAATGGAAAATACACTTTATGCAGAAATGAGAATAATTAACAATGTTGTATATTTAGAAAATGATTCTTATTGGCAAAATATAAGTCAAAACTCAATTAATACAGCAATGAACTTGCAAAATGAACGAGATAATGAATACACGGTAAATACATTAGAGGCTTGGAAGAGGTTGTATATCCATTATGTTGCAGATATAACAGACTTGCATACATACGATGATTTTGAGGGTAACGAGGCTGAATATAGCACCGAGCCATTAGGTGTAGATAGTCAGGAATTAATAACCATAAGCGGTTTAAATGAAGTTTCCATCCCCTTTGCAATGGGTAAACGAAAAGATAAATTAAACTGGTTAGAGGAGCGAGTAAAAGAGTTATTTGATGTAATTGATGAGGTTAGTAGTGTTTTTGGTGGCGGTACGTCATTAGCTAGTAAAATAGAGAACAGAAAGGGCGTATTAATGCTTTCACAACAGTATTTTCAAACCACAAAACTACTTTATACAATTGGAGGGAAACAACCACAAAACTACTTGAATTACATTAGTGCTGGAGCACTTTATAATAAATTTCATTATCTTAGCCAAATTCAATTAAGAGGTGCTAAAATTTACCAAAATGCAAGGGTATTAATGAATGATGAACAGTTCCAAAATTTATTGATAAATAATTATGCTGATATTAATGGTGATATTTGCGAAATTTTAAGAGTAGAATTTTTAGATATTGACACAAGTAGTACAGGTGCTAATAAATCAATGGCTACAATTAGCTACAAAAAACCTTATAACTATGCTAGTGGCAAAGTACAAACAATAACAATAAATAATTAAAAAATGGACGATATTTTAAATCAAATGAGAGAATCATCAAACAATTTAGAAAAATCACTATCTAAATTGTTTGAAAGAATACCAAACGATGCAAAAATAAAAATTCCAAATGAATTAAAAGACATAGATAGTATTTTTAAGGCGTTAAAAGAAAATGATTTCGACAGCTTAAATAAATTAAATAATAAATATGCCAGTTAGAATAATCAATACTGAATACTCTGACGATTTTGGAAACATAAACACATTCGCAAAGTTTAACGCAGGCGATAGGGTTACGCTAAAATTACTAATTGAATCAAGTATTAAAATGAGTTCAATTACAAACCCTATGCCGTTGGATTATACGACATTGGAGGTTACAAGTTCGTCTATTAGTTGGATTGATGAGGGTTTTAGAACTGGTGACGATATTCGAGTAACTAGATATACCCAATTTGGAGTTGTTTTAAGTACATATACAACCACTGTATTATATGTTGATGCACAGATTTTAAAACTACAAAACGAGTATTCAGGTTGGTATTTACAAACTAATCAGGAAAGTATAACTATTGAGGTTATTAATAGAAACCGTGAAAGTGTTGAATTTCGATTGAATTTAGTTAAAAACGGTATTGCAGGGAACGAATTTTCGTTAATTGACGGACAGGCTACTAGGTTTATATATCCTATGATTTCAATTTTAGGTATTGGTTTTAATACTAGTGGCGTATTAGTAGGAAATCAATCGGGACAGGCGTTAATTTATTCAGAAGTTTTAAGGCTTCCAAACGCTGGAGATGCTTATGTTTATGAGTTTGAAATTTCATTTATATCAACGGGTTTTTATGATGCTGAATGGTTTGATTCAAGTGGTTGCTTAAAGCCATATGTTAAAATGCTTTGGAGTTCAATAAATAATGAACCTTATGCGCAAACTGTAAAAATTCTAAACGACAATGCTAATACAGGATTCTATGACGAGTTTAATAATTCGACACCTAGTGATTCAACTTTTATAAGTGGTTTAATTACTGAGCTAGATTATTCAATACCTACTAATTTTTCTTTTGTAATTTCTGGCGATTTATCACAAATAGGAATCGGTGGCGCTTATATATCGGTAGATGACACTTATTACAAAAATAAAATCCAATCACAACAAAGTTTGGCAATGGTTGCCCATACTCGTAATGTTTTTATATCGCCACTATTGTCAGATGTTAATCCGTTAAATGCTGGTTATTCAATTGTAATAAATTCATTTTCTTCAGTAGGGTCTAATCATACAATAAACGCCACTTTTATTCCAAATGCAAATTTTACTTCATTTATAGACAGTCAAGAAGATGGCAATCGCTTATTTTATTTATGGGTAAGGGGTGGTAATTGTAATTATTTGTTATTTCAAGAACAATTAACAACCGTACCGCCAACTGGAGGACCTTTAATTATGGTTGATACTATTGAATTTTTAGACCATTCGCAAAATGTAGTTGATAATTCAATTAGTATTCCAAATGATGAAATAATTAATTTATATGACACCGAAGATGACTTGGCTTTTTTTGGACGTTTTAAATTAGAACAATATGCTGTTTATGATAGATTGAATATAAGGATTGAGGGTTTTAATACGGGTACAAATGAAGATTTTATATTACAACAGCACTCTTTTAGTTTTAATTCCGTTCAAATTTCAAATGATGGCAAATATTTACTAGATGAATCTTTGTCTATTAATCCGTTAATGCCTAATACTTCTTTTAAAATTAATTCACTTTTTAAGCGTGATAATTCAATTGATTTAGGTAATGAATATGGCGTTTCAATTTATTATCCAATTGTGATTAGATGGGAGTATTGGTTACAGCAGTTGAATGCAAGTGTCGATTTTTACCCTAATCAAAACAAAAATTGGCAACAGTACTCACAAAATGGTGATTGGATTTTAAGATTAAAATTGGAATTAATAAAAGACGGACTTGCGTATAATTATGAAGCTGAAATTATAGATTTTACGTATGATAATGAAGCTGAAATAACGTCTACAATTGAATTAATACGTGAAATTGATAATACAATTATAGATATTATACCAATTGGCGAAATGATGCGAATTAGAGCAACTCATACGCTAATTAACGGTATATGGGATGTCAATAAAACATGGGGTCAAATTAGAGTTTATCCAACTGAAAACGCCCCACCTTGGATAAGCTCAACTACTATTGCTTTTGATAATAACGGTAGTAATCCTTTAAGTCCTATAATAGGACAATTTGCCTCTTTGACGTTTCCAAGTATGGAAACGGCAGTAGTGGAATGTATATTTGATACGTCTAAATTAAACCTATCAAATGGGGCTACAATTACCGCAAAAATAAAAGATTTAAACAAACAATCACCATTAATACAAAAAACAGGCAGGTCTAAAACATTCGGAGAATTTATAAAAACAACTTCGCCCATATCTTTGAATATTAAAACCGTGTCAAGTTAATTTTATATATTTGTGACATGATTCAAGAAAGAATTAAAAGAGAATTTAAAGCTATAAAATTACCCGAAATTTTCAACGAAGAAAATAGAGGTTATTACCGTTGCTGTAAAACTCAATTAGTACTTGCTAGCGAATCAAATGACACCTGGAAAAGCGATATCACACCATCATGGATAAAATTATCAGACCCAGCGGATAGCGTTCAATTTGTGTTAAAAAAATGCGGTGAAATCACAAATTATATACCAACATCTAACGAATTTATAAATGAGCCAAATGCGTTTTTTACTCAAATTGAGTGGATTGACGTTCTTAATTCAGATGGTCCAGGAATTTACACATTAAACATCGTAGCGAATATTTCGGGTATTCCTTTCGATTTTCAATGGGGAGTATATAACTTATTAGAGTTTTCAATTGAAAACGCACTTTATACAGCAAGAATAAAAGCCGTTTTTAATAGTTACCATGAAATTGAGGGTATTGATTTTACTAATAGCAATGTTATAGGTACGTTTAGATTTTATGGAGTTATTGGTTCTAGGCAGCCTAATAAGCAAATTGATAATATTATATTTGATGACAGGCAGATGAGTTCGGTTGTTCGTGAAAATCTTAATATTTGGGAGCTGAAAACAGACCCAACAAATGAGGAGGTTACTAAAATTATTACAGATTTATATTTGCTTTCTGAAAATAGGCTTTTTATATCAGATTATAACGCCCATAATCATAGTTATAGAATTAACGACATACCCGTAATATTAGAAGAAACAGACGAACTTGAATATATAGAAGATACTAGAGAAGCGGTTTTAAAAGCAAAATTTAGTGATAAATTTAAAGATAAAAGAACTTATTTTAAATGAAAACAATATCTATAATTGGTAATTATTTAGTCATTACAAGCGGAACATATATTTTATTTGAAATTCCAATCATTGATTGTTATGTAAATAGAATTAACGATATTTACAATATTATTGGATTGAAAACAAAACTTATATACTTAATTGATTATAGGGATATTTCTAATTATGAAGATAGTACGATGACGCCTTTTAATGTTTCATCTTTTGAATCATTTTATAGAACAAACACGGGGTTAATTTAAACAATAAAAAAATGCAAATAAATGAATATCCAATAGCGTTAACTAATCTACAAAATGTAGATTTATTCGATGTTGATAGATGGGATGGGGTGGCTTATTATGAAAGCGCAAAAATGACTTGGGCAGATTTAAAAGCAACTATACAATCTTCTTTAACAACAACAAATATAGGTATTTCAGACCTGTTAATAACTGACAATATTCGTAAATTAAAACTTGCTGGAGGTACATCAGGACAATCTTTCGGGGTTTGGTCTACTGATGGAACATCTGGAAAATTAATAGTTTACGGAACAGGTGATACTTATATTCAAAATAGAATAGTAGTTGGGTATGATCCAAATTTATTAGGAACAACGTGGGGAAATGCTTTTGCTGCGCCAGCATCTAGTATAAGTAAAGCTTTTACTGTTGGAACAACTAATTTGAGTTCTGATTTAATGAATGTGTTTATTGATGGTAGGTGGGAGTTTGGAAGTTTAGCAGGGCCTATACACAGTATGGGTAGAAACAATGATAATCATTATATATTTAACACAAATGGTAAAGGATTACTTATTGGCGCAAATAATGACTCTACTGTAACGGGAGCTTTACTTGAGTTGAGAAGCACTACTTTAGGTCTTGTTTTTTCTAGAATGACAACGGTTCAAAGGGATGCAATTGTTTCGCCTACCATTTCTACAACAATATACAATACTACTGTTTCAAAATTGCAATGTTGGGATGGAACGATTTGGAATGATTTATTTTAATTTATAACTATGAAAAAAATAACAACATCATCAGCGGTTAATTTCGCTACAGGAATGGGAACTATTGAAAACGAAATACTAACCGCTGAAATTCCGAGCTTCACTACTTCGTTTGATAGTCTTGAAGTTAATTTTAGATACTTGCAAGGTGATAAAATTTTGAAAGCTGGTAGTAGAACTTTTTTAAGTAGGGAGGTAATAAATGAAATGTTTAACGAAGTTAAAACTTATATGACTTTTTCTTTTGATGATAATTTTTGTGAAGCATTAGAGGAGGCATTTTATTTAGTGTTTAAATTTGAAATGTATCAAACGCTTTTACCTTTAAATGAAAATTTAACTATTAATGACCTAATAATTTCAACAAATGAATGAAATATCACAAGAAGAAAAAGTCATAATTGATAAAATAAAGCAAGATAAACAAGAGGTTTTAGATTGTGAAAATTTAGCAAAAGAATTGTTTAATAAATTAGAATCCGTTAATTGTAGCATGGTAATATACCACACCGTAGGAAGTGATGGAACTAATAGATTTGAAAGCGTTATTAAGAAGAAATGAACGAGCAGGTAGACAACACAGGTTTTTTAACTTTATTACTAGCGTTTTTTATGAATGTTTGGAATATTTTTTCTGAATGGTTTTCTGTTAAAAATATTAATGAAGTAGTGGTGCTTATAACAGGAGTTTTAGCAATGGTTTATATGTTTTATAAAATGATATTAGAACGTAAAAACTATAAAAAAATGAAAAATGAAAATAATAAATGATACATTAAAAAGTGCGGACGGAAAATACTCTAGAAAATCTTTAACCTCATTTGTGTCGTTTATTATTTCAATACTTTTAGGTTCTTATATTGTAACTTCAGACTACATAATAGGCAAGGAGATAAATCGTTACGCTATCGATGTTTTTTATGGGTTTCTTACATTAAGTGGAGGTACATTAGCTTTAACCGTTTATGACAAAATAAAAAACAAAAATATATGAAATATTTATTTTTAGCTATTTTAATGTCATCATGCGCAATTAATAATCAAAAAAAAGCACTTAAACACTTCAAAAAATTTGAGTATTACGGTGGGTCTATTGTAGATAAGATAGACACTATACGCATTGAAACCATTGTAAAGGGAAAGGATGGCAAAGATAGTGTAATTTATCAAATAGTTAAATTCGATTGTCCAAATGTGGTTTTTCCAAAGTCAAAAACTGAAATTCGACAAATAAACAAAAAAGAACGTGCAGAAATTAGAAATAAAAGAAAAGAAAATAAGCACGTTAAAAAAGCCGAAACAAAGCAACTTAAATCAAATATAAAAAAAGAAATCAAAAATATTAACTGCTGGAATTTTTGGGATAAATTAAAATTTGCTATTCTTGTTTTCTGCATAACTCATGTTATTAGATATATTTGGTTAATTATTAAAATTTTTATAAAAATGCCGTTATGAATAAATTAGAGCTTTTAGTAATACATTGTACAGCAACTCCTGAATATAGAGAAGTTTCAAGTGATGAAATTAGACGCTGGCATACAAACCCTGTTAGTAAAGGGGGTAGGGGATGGAAGCAAGTAGGGTACTCCGAAGTAATACATTTGGACGGAAAAATTGAAAAGTTAGTAAAATATAATGATGATAATATTGTTGACGTTTGGGAGGTTACAAATGGCGCAAGTGGTATTAATAGCAAATCTAGGCATATTGTTTATGTTGGTGGATGTGACAAAAATGGAAAACCAAAAGATACTAGAACAGAAGAGCAAAAAAAGACCTTAGAAATGTACGTTAAGGCGCATACCTTATTACAACCTCAATGGAAAATTGCAGGACATTATCACTTTGCTAACAAGGCGTGTCCATCTTTTGACGTTGAAAAATGGTTGAAATCTATAAATATTCAAGAAAAAAATATATTTAAAAAAAAATAAACCAAACCACTAAATAAATCTAAAAGCCTAGTATCATCTAGGCTTTTTTATTATACTCTTATTTAGAATATGTATAAATAACACTTTTTTTAATATAAAGGTGTTTTATATTATATTATTATATTACATTTGTGATATAAATAAATTAAAAACAAACAAATTTCAAAATGATAACAAAAGACATTGCAAGACTAATTTACAACTGCTATTCCGAAATTGAGAATGGCGAAAAAATGATTGAAGAACTAAAAAAAGCTATTGATGAGAATGGCGATTTTGTTTTAACAGATAGCTGGGGCGAAAGAAAGCGATTTTTAGAACTTCATATACCTTGTAAGGGTGGTGGACATTCTATTAAACAACTTCCTATGCAGTTGGGTATTGATGCAATATTAGCACATATCGAAACTAAAAAGCAGGAACTTGAAAAGCTAAAACTTACCTGTAAAACTCAACTGCTTTAGGGTGCGGTGGGAAAAGGTTTTTAAAATTTCCCATAACGTTTCTCGGCTTTGTGCAGGTTGGGATTTGGAACACGAAAGTTTCAATTTAGCACAAAAGCCGATTAGTATTACTGCTGTTGAATTTAGCAATTCAGCCCCACTTGCACAAAACCGATGT
>Ga0316611_1000561_pt1 | contig 12494 bp, 10 predicted proteins | sample MIS2016202_MG_FD_207675 | JGI IMG/M metagenome (GOLD analysis project Ga0316611, IMG submission 207675) | Microbial mat bacterial communities from Middle Island sinkhole, Lake Huron, Michigan, United States - MIS.2016.202 | ecosystem: Environmental > Aquatic > Freshwater > Lake > Sediment... | reverse complement strand
AGCGCATAACCTCGTTGTTCGATTTGCCTTTTGGATCAAAATCAGAACCTCCTTTTGCTCCTCCCATTGGTAAAGTGGTGAGGCTATTTTTGAAAATCTGCTCGAAACCGAGAAATTTTAATATGCTGATATTGACACTTGGGTGGAACCGAAGACCTCCTTTATATGGTCCAATTGCATTATTGAACTGAACCCGGTAACCGCGGTTAACGTGTACTTTCCCTTCGTCGTCGACCCAGGGAACTTTAAACGATAATGTCCGGTCAGGTTCAATTAACCGATCTACAATATTGGCGCTTTCGAATTGAGGATTAGCATTGTATACTTCCTGAATAGATTCCAGCACTTCGTGCACTGCCTGATGGTATTCTACTTCTCCGGGATAGCGTTTCGTTAAACCGGTCATAATTTGATTTACATCCATAGAAGCTGAATTGATTTATCTTATAAAATTCATTACAAAAGAACAATAATGCAAATACTAACGGTTGATTTTTATCATTATAAAACATATTCTTTGGCAGCTAACTTAAAATGACTTAATTCGTAAAAAACTTGATATAATTTGTTCAGAATGAAAAATTTGTTCCTGGTCATTGTTTTATTTATTACACCGCTCATTAATGGGATTTCACAAGTTGTAGTAAATGAGGTGCTGGCGTCAAATGTCAATTCAGTTTTTGATAAGGGGCAATTCAATTTTTCGGGGTATATAGAACTTTATAATAAGAATGATTTTTCGGTTGATATAACCAATTATTATATAACCAACGATATTTCTAGGCAAACGCGTTATAAATTCCCTTCGGGAATAATTATTCAACCAAAGCAATTTCTTAAAGTTATTTGCGATGAAGCAAATTATTGGCTGCATACCAATTTCAAACTTGATGCTGATGGGGGAATAATAATTTTGTCGAATAGTAATTTGCAGGTTGTTGATTCGGTTTCCTTTCGTAGGCAATATCCTGATATTTCAATTGGAAGGAAGCCCGATGGCGCTGCTGGTTGGACATACCTTGCTTACCCAACTCCGGGAGCTAAAAATAACGTGCAAAGTGGCAGCCAATTGTGTGCACAACCTACCATTTCGCCAAATCCGGGATATTATACCGATAATGTTACAGTTAGGATTTACTCCAACATGGGGAATGCGACAATTTATTATACCACTGATGGGTCTGAACCATCCAACAAATCAAAATTATATACCGGGCCGTTTGTTATTGCCGCCAATACGGTGGTAAAGGCAAAAAACTACCATAATGAATACCTTCCAGGGACAAGTTCATGCAATACCTATTTATTGAAAGAGCATGTTTCCAAGCTTCCTATAGTCTCAATTTCAACGAACCCAGACTATTTGTTCAACGATTCTATTGGGATTTATGTGGAAGGGAAAAATGGAATAGCTGGCAATTGCGTGGATAAAGCAAATTGGAACCGTGATTGGGAGCGGCCGGGTTTTTTTGAATATTTTGAACCGGATGGAAGGCGCAGGATTGTTCAGGGAACAGATTTGAAAATTTCCGGTGGTTGCAGCCGCTCAAATCCCCAAAAGTCTTTTGGCATTTTGCCGAGTTCCAGATATGGAAAGGGTTCCATCGATTATCCTTTTTTTGCATCGAAACCCGATCAAACTAATTTTGGTAGTTTAATGGTTCGTAATTCGGGGAACGACTGGTATACTGCCAAGTTTCGGGATGCCTTTATGCAAAACCTTGCCATTCATAATATGGACCTGGATTATCAGGCTTTTCAGCCGGTAGCGTTTTATGTAAATGGTGCTTATTGGGGAATTATGAACTTGCGGGAAAAGATTGATAAAAATTATTTTCGGGCAAACCATAATCTGCCATCTGATAGCGTGGATATGGTTGAAAAAAATGGTGAAATTATTTGCGGCGATAATAAAGGATATTTGTCGTTTGTCGATTCTTTAACAAAAGTGGATATGTCGAAACCGGAAGGTTTTGATTTTTTAAACAGAAATATAGATATTGACGAATACCTGAACTATCTGGTACTGGAAATATATTGTGGTAACCACGACTGGCCTGGGAATAATAATAAGTTTTGGAGATCGAAAGCTGCCGGTTCAAAGTGGCGGTGGATGGCAACTGATCTCGATTTTGGATTTGGATTATACAATTCCAGTGCATTTGATTCAACCCTTAATTTTGTTACTGCTACCAATGGACCGAAATGGCCAAACCCTCCCTGGTCCACCCTCCTTCCCCGTAAAATTTTTGAAAACCCAACAACCCGCGACTTGTTTATTCAAAAAATGCAGACTGCCATCCATACCATTTTTCGTCAGGAGAGGGTGAATTTTCTGGTCGACAGTATTAAAAATATGATGGCACCCGAAATGCCCTATCATTGGAAACGATGGTGGGGAAGCGAAAGCCAGTGGAATAATGAAGTTAATAAGCTGAAATTATTTAATCTCGAAAGAGGTCCTTTTATGGAAAATCATTTAAGGGATTTCTTCAAACTTGATCAAAGTAACGTCTCGGTTTCGATTAAATCAGCAGGTAATAATCAGGCGTCATTTTATCTAAACAATATTATTGTCAACGATTCCCTTCCCGTAAAACTGGTTGCTGGTCTCACTGCCGAAATAAAAGTAGAAACAAATCCCGGTTACGAATTTGATTTTTGGAGTTATCGCGAAAATAAAACAGATGATATAAAAGTAATAGAAAAAGGTACCCTTTGGAAATACTATGATAAGGTTGAAGTCGCCTATCCGTTGAATTGGTCGGAACCTGGTTTTGATGATTCATTGTGGCAGGAAGGCATGGCAGAATTGGGTTATGGCGATGGTGGAGAGAAGTCAGTAATTGAATATGGTGGAAATGCCAGTAATAAGTATATAACTACCTGTTTTCGGAAAACATTTAATTTGAGCGACACCACATCTGTTTATTCAGTAACGGGAGGTTTACACTTTGACGATGGAGCAGTGGTTTATTTAAATGGAGAGGAAATCTACAGAATAAACTTACCATCAGGTCAAATTTTTGCAAATACTATGGCTTTGGTTGCAAATGATGGAAACGGTTTTTTTCAACCATTTGAAGTTCCGAAAAAGAAGCTTAAAATTGGACAAAACCTGGTAGCTGTGGAAATACATCAATCATCACCATCCAGCTCCGACATTTCGTTTGATTTGATGTTGAATATCGAAAAACGCAAGCCGATAAGTGAAGGTGCTTTTTTGCAGGCAAACTTATCGAAACAAATTGGAGGCGAGTTAGAATTGATTGCAAATTTTAAAGAGAATATTCCGGTTACCGGCATTTTGATAAACGAAGTATCTGCCAAAAATGAATTGGTAAAAGATGATCACAACGATTTCGACGACTGGATTGAGTTGTATAATAATGGATTCTTCAATATTGATTTAAGCAAAATATTTATTGAATTCGACGGATATAAGAAAATAGCATATAGACTGGCAAAATCCGAACCTTGTATTTTAAAGCCTGGAGAACATAAACTCATGTGGGCCGATGGGGAAATTGATGAAGGCGCAAACCACTTACCATTTGAGTTGTTTGGCGAAGGAGAAATTATTCGGTTGTATCAGCCTGTTGGAGCCAACAAAATGATTTTGGACAGCTTTACGGTAGGGGCGAAATACCCCAAAGCAACCATAGGACGCTATCCCGATGGCGCAAACTCCTGGGTGTACATGAATAAAATTACCCCTGGTGAAACCAATGAATATCAACCGATGGGAATTAACAAAATGTCGGATGGTGGGGCTATTGAAATATATCCAAATCCAACAAAAGGTATTGTCAACCTTGAGTTTTGGGGTGATAAAAATTTGGAAGTTGACATCGACATACTTTCAGGAGAAGGTAGAATTATGAAGTCAAAATCAAAAATAAATGCTCCTTATACTTTAGATTTATCCAGTTTTGCAGATGGGATGTATATTATAAAGCTGAAAATAGGGGAGAGGGTATATTATAAAAAGGTGATGGTATTGAATTAACTGGTGGATTAATGTTTAATGAAATTGCTGTACGTTTAAAAGTGTTTAGCAATAGTTTTTTGTTTATAAATCACTGTTGTCCGTTAAAAAACAGGTAGCCGCTATGCGGCTTAGTGCTATTTGTTGTATTCGTTTGTCTATAAATAGTTCGCAGCTAGGCTGCTTTTTTTAGTCGCGTAGCGACGTCCTGTTTGTAGTAAAAATATATACTCGTCAAAAATAAGCCCCTGCGGGGCGTCCTGTTTGTAATCCGTTATATTACAAGTTTTGTAGGAATTAACAACTTTTTATCTGACAACAATGTTTATGAATATTGAGAATTTAATATTAAAACGAATACCTATAACCTAATGCAAGTATAAATGCATACTCATGTTTTGGATATAGATCCTTATTAATTAAATAGCTGGCCTGTACATTGTGTTTTTTGCTGAATTGATAGCTGATGCCCAGTCCTAATCTTAAGCTTTCCCGGAAATAAGGGTTTATATATTTTAACCGGTAAAACGCTTCATAAAAAAGCGATGGGGTGAATTTCGAATTGTTAATATTGTATTCCAGTTCAAATTTATGCCGGTTAATCAAGGTAGGAATTTTATCGTCTGTTTCTTCGGCGTATTGGTTCATCTGTCGTTGTATTCTGAACCGATACTTTATATTAAATCGTTTTATGGGGTATTCAAAATTCAGATCGCTGTAAAATCTGTTTCGCCCAAAGAAACCGCCGTTGTTTTCCTTCTTCATAATAAAACGGTAATAAGCTCCTGCACTAATATATTTACTGAATTTATAACTTCCTCCCAAATCGGTAAAGAACTGATTGGTTTCAAGTGCGTTCGATTGAGTTCGCCATTCCTCGGCAATTTCGAGTTTAATCTTTTTTGAAACATTGTATTTCCCGGAAACAGTATACCAAATGCCAAAATCTTTTTCCTGGGAAAAGACCGGGAAGCTTAAGATGCAGAGTAAGAAAACAACGATTATTCTTCGCATAGAAAAAAAGAGTATAGTGTATTAATCGTCATCACCATCGGAGCGGGGAGCCGAATCTTCCAGATCTGCCTGATTAATTGAATCGCCTGGTTCGAAATAATATATTTTTATGCGGGCGGTATCTCTTAAAAAATCGATTCGTCCAATTTCCACCCGGTTAATTGGGTTAATGCCTGTCCGGGTTTCAAGATCAGCAATTAATTCCTGTCGGGCTTCCGGTTTTATCAGATCAATTCTTTCGTAAACAATAACCTTAACCGATTCGTGTTTCAATAACCATAGCTTTTCGAGGCCATAAACTATAAAAACCAACACCAGATTTGTGAAAAGTAATTCTACATAACTAACTTTTTTGTTAGTTAGCGCATTTATTACAGAGACGCCAATTACCATAAAAAGGTAAGTCATTTCCTTAATCGGAATGGAGTCGGTGCGATACCGGATTATACCAAAAACTGCGAATAGTCCTAACGCAAAGCCTAGCTGGAGTTTTACACTTTCGAGCAGGTAACAGAGGAGAAAAATTACCGATCCGATTATGAAATAGCTAAACAAATAGTCTTTCCGTTTGGCGACACCATAATAAAGCCACCGGATTAAAAGAAAAATAACAAAAAAATTAAGGGCAAACCGTAGGATCAATTCCCCAAAACTGCTCATGTCGAGAATGTCAATTCCAAAAAGTTTCAGACTTTCGTTAGCTAATATTGTCAGCATCGTATTCGTTTTTAATTCGGTTTAAATGTAAAAATTTTGGCTTAAGTGAGTTTGCCCGGGGTATATCGTAAAGAAGCGCACTTCCAATGCAGTATTTGCTGAATCCAGCCTGACGGATACCTTTTTTACGCAGTAGTTGAATAAAAAAACAATTGTTATTGGTGCCTTCCTGTTTTACTTCAGCAATGGCGAGAAAAGGTAATTCTTTAATAAACTGATGATCCCGTTGGAATGAAATGTTAAAATCGAGCGTAACACGTGTTTTATCTTCGATACTTACCAGCGTGATACGTGAAAACATGTTTGTAACAACAGGATTAAGTTTATGGATATCAAGCGCTGTGTAATCGTGCAAAAATTCGACAGCATGATTATCGAAATGGCCATTCACCTGGTTTTTGATACGCCATTTTATCGTTCTGTTTTTGTTCGATTTAAATTTAATTTCCAGATACGACACACCGGTTGATTCATACGTGCGATGGCGGATTTTATGCCGGTTTAACTTGCCCTGCATATGGTTATTAAACAATAAATATTCGGGGGTGTCGTAATAAGTAGTTTTGTAAGAGAATAGCCGTTCGTTTTTGATTTCAAGGATTTTAAAGTGTGTGCTTGAACTTGCCAATAGCTCCGGTAAATTCCGTGAATTGAAAATAAATTTTGTGTCAGTTCGGTTCATGAGTTCTACCGTATCCATTTCTTTTAACGAAATGGGCTGAAACGATTTTAGTACTTTCTCAACTTCAAGTTTAACCGACATTTGGCTATTTATTTAAGAAATTCGTATTGATAAACTCTCTTCGATTTTATTTTTCCGCTCCCGTCATATACGTTTTTTTCCGTCCGTACATTTCCATTATACTTGTACTCGGTTGTTTTAGAAGGCTTGCCGTTGGAGGCTATTTCAATCTCCTTAGTTTTATTATTGTTGCTATCGTATTGGTATTTCATATGCAGGGTGGTTTTGCCTGTAGCGTCGTACTCAATTTCTTCCAGGGTATTTCCTTCACTGTCAAATAGAATATAAGATTCCTTTATCTTCGCGCCATTTTTTTCTAAATCGAGCTTGTATTCAGTTACCGATTTTATATTTTGCAATTTTGCGGTGCTTTTTTTCTGCGCATTTGCTGTTACTATTATTCCGAAGAATAGAGGTAGAAATATTATTTTTTTCATTTTAAATGGGTTTATTTTTTGTCAACGAATATGGTTCCGATATCTATTATTTGATTTTCGTTTGTTATCGAAACCTCTGTAATAATAGGTACTTCGGCTGATGAGCCGGAATAGGCGTCTGAGTATGCATATATTTTATAGGTTCCCTTTATAAGATTCTTGAAAACGAATGTACCATCGTAAAAAGTTCGGAATCTTTCATCGAAATAGTTATGATTGTTATACACTAAAAATACATCTTCTGATTGTCCCGGAGTAATATCTTTTAAAATGCTAAAGCCATTTTGGTAATTTTTTACCATAAGTACCCCCTTTATAGTGGAGGTTCCTTCGTTGTATGATAGACTTTTATTTATGTAAAAATTGCCAATATTTTTGTTTTCACCTTTTGAAATGGCGATTTTTTTGGAATATACGGCTTTCCCAAGCGGGATTTTTTTTGTGGAATCGTCGCCATACGAATAAATGGTATAGTCGCCCGGGCGAAGGAAATTAAACTCGAAAGAGCCGTCGGGGCTCGATTTTACATCGTTTTCGGTAAAAGTCTCGTCGCCAAATAAGATAAAAATATCTTGGTCCATAGCGGGGACTTCTCCCTGTTTAACTTTAAAGTCGGAATCGTATAGTCTGTAGTATAGTTTACCGGAGATTTTTCCGTTTCCGCCAAATCCTTCTTCTTTTTTACAGGAAGTTACTCCGGCTGTTAGTATAATGAGAGCAATTGTGAATAAATTAGGGCCGCGCATAAGGGTGTAATTGTTTTAAAGTTAATGCATTATTAAACTCATTTTTACCTGAAAAGGTTGCACAATATAACGATATGTTAATTGAAAATGAATTTAATGTTACATTTATTAGTCAATTGCGATAAGCATAACAAGCATTTAGAATTAAAGATATCTATTATATTAATTATTTCTTAAGGTAATACAGTTATTAAACTTTAAACCCTACTCAATTCTTGAAAGGTTAGATTTTTTTTTTAACTGATCAATATGGAACTTATTGACCATATATTCCGAAAAGAGGAGATAGTGAGGTATCAAAACAGCCCATTAGCACAATGGTGTTGTATTTGTTTGGCATTATTTTGTTTTATTATAATTGTGCATATATTTGTGTCACTATTATTAAAAATAATAACACGATGCCTTTAGCCCGGTTTGGAGTTAGTTTAGACGAAGATATTCTGAAAGCATTAGATGGCTTTGTTATTGAGAATAATTTCCCGAACCGTTCTCAGGCAATTCGTCATTTAGTCGAGAAAAACCTGGTGGAGAAAAAGTGGCAATGTAATCATATTGTTGCCGGAGCGGTTGTGATGCTTTACGATCATCACAAGGGAGATGTGTCAACAAAATCGGGAGATATTCAACACGAGTATTTTGATGTAATTCTTTCGTCTCAGCATTTCCATTTAAGCCACGATAACTGCCTCGAAATTGTGGCAGTGAAGGGTACTGCGAACCGATTAACCGAATTGTCCGATAAACTTATAGGAATTAAAGGAATTATACATGGTAAATTGGTAATGAGCAAGGCCGAATAGGCTCGTTGCTATTTTTTTGATCATAAGGTAACACGAAAAATAATATTTGTAACACTAATTTTAACATATGAATCGCTTAAAACTTTTCAAATCACTGCTGTCAATTGTTTTACCACTTGTATTTATAGTTTCGGTGCAGGCACAAGAAAAGAAAGATACGGTTAAATTGATTAATCTGGACGAAGTGATTGTAACAGGAACTAAAACTTCGATAAACAGAAACAACGTTCCTTTAACGGTTACAGTTGTTTCGAGAGAAAAAATTGAAAGTAGTTCAGAGTCAGCTTTATTACCAGTATTGGCAGAGCAAGTGCCCGGCCTGTTTGTAACTGAACGCGGAATAGCCGGTTTTGGGGTGTCCGGCGGTTCGGCTGGACAAATCAGCCTTCGGGGAATTGGCGGGAGCCCTAATACTCAAGTACTGATTTTGCTTAACGGGAATCCTCAGTTTATGGGCATTATGGGTCATCCGCTCTCTGATGCATATGTTGCCTCTGATGTCGAAAAGGTTGAGGTTATCCGTGGCCCTGCATCAACCCTGTATGGAACAAATGCTATGGGGGGTGTTATTAATATTATTACCAAAGAACAAAAAGACGATGGTTTTAAGACAAATGCCCGGCTTACATATGGATCTTACAATACACAAAAATATATGGTAAACGGAGGTTTCAAAAACAATGGGTTTAATGTATTTGCTTCGTTTAATCACGATCAAACTGATGGTCACCGCGATTCGTCAGATTTTACTATAAACAACGGTTACCTGCGTTTGGGGTACGATATTACTAAACACCTGAACGTAAATGCCGATTTCAGTCTGGCAAATTTTGATGCTACCGATCCGGGGGCGGAAGGCTCAAAAGCTGGCTATACCATTGATATTACCCGGGGAATGGGGGCTCTTGCATTCAACAATCAATTCAATAAGTCCAACGGCTCGGTTCGGTTCTTCTATAATAATGGTGAACATGCTATAACCGATGGCTTTCACTCGAAGGACAACAACTATGGTGTTGTAATTTATCAATCGGTCAACCTTTTTAAAGGAAGTACGGTTACAGTTGGATATGATTTTAAAAAATATGGAGGGATTGCTGAAAACGTGAAAGCTATGAATGGGCAAGGAATGATATTTGGAGACACTGCTGTCTGGGAGATGGCGGGATATACCTATATTCAACAGGAATTATTTGAAAAACTGATATTAAATGCAGGCTTTCGGCTGGAGCATAATAGTGTATATGGCAACGAACCGGTTCCAACCGGAGGATTGGCATATCGTCCAACATCGTCTACAACATTTAAAGCTTCCGTGGCAAAGGGCTTTCGCAGTCCAACTATTCGGGAGCTGTATCTTTGGACTCCTGCCAATTACAATTTAAAACCCGAACGGATGGTAAATTATGAAATTGGTGTTTTACAACAATTGCTGAATAACAAACTTTCGCTAGAACTTACAGTTTTTAAGGCTAATGGGGAGAATCTGATAAAAACAGTTATGGAAACAAGTGGTCCCAAAAATGTAAATACCGGAAAATTCTCGAATATTGGAATTGAGTTTTCCGGAAATTACAAGCCATCGGCTCAAGTCTCAATCCACGCCAATTATAGTTATATTTCAATGGAGGAACCTGTTATTGCTACGCCCGAACAGCAACTATATATAAGTGGAACCTGCAATTGGAAAAAGTTTAGGGTCAATCTTTCGGTGCAACATATTCAAAACCTGTATACACAAATATCTCCCCCAAAAGAAATAAGTAGCTATACTTTATTAAATTCGAAGCTATCTTATGCTTTTAATAAATATGTAGATGTATTTTTGAAAGGTGAAAACCTTTTAAACGAAAAGTACTATATAAACTATGCTTACCCCATGCCGGGTTTGATTTTTTTGGGAGGCTTAAACTTTCATTTTTAATGGAACTGTTCTTTCAGTTTTATAAAAGTTTTTTATAAGGATTTACTATTCAAATAATAGATTATAAGATGAGGAATACTATTGCAATTCTGCTGTTGATATTTGTAACAACGAATATTCAATCGCAACCGCTTCATGCCAAAACAGAACATGCTATCATTGTAGATACCGATTGTGCAATCGACGACATGCGTGCTATTAGTTTGATGTTATCGCGCCCTTCCGTTACTATAAAAGCAATTCTGCTGTCGGATGGTTCGCTATCCCCAATCGATGGAGTCGGTAAAGTAAAATCGTTGCTGAAGGAATTCAATAGCGATAGTATTCCTGTGGCTCTTGGCGAAGCGCTTAACGGTATTAATCCTCCATGGCGGGAGTTTAACAGGCAAATAAATTGGGGGAGTGGAACCATCGATCGCACACCCCCGCTGGATGCAATAGATTGTCTTACACAAGAACTAAGTAAAGCAAATGAAAAGATAGTCTTGGTTTGCCTGGGACCGCTCACGAATATTGCCCGGCTACTTAAGAAAGATGCTGCCCTTTTATCGAAAATTGAACGGATTGTTTGGTATAACGAATCGGTTAAACCATTAACGGGGTTTAACTACGAATGTGATAAAGCCAGTGCCGATTTTGTTTTTGATTCCGGTTTACGAATTGATGTTATTTCAAACTTAAAGAAGGGAGATGTTTTATTCGATTCAACCATGTTTTCGATTTGTAAACAATCGAAAACGCACCTTGGAGCAGTTATGGCAAATGTTCATAACCAGCCCCTGGTTCTTGAAAAACTAAAGCAAAATCACTTCCGGTTATGCGACGAATTGGTTGTTCTTTATCTTACAAATCCCGAGCTCTTTGATATCAATACATTGAAAGAACTGCCAAAAGTGAGGTTTAACCAGAATTATAATGCAGATGGAGTTAAAGAGGCCATGAGCGATATGATAAATGGTAAATATGTGTCGGAACAAAATGTTGTATTCAATAAGTTTCCTGACCAACGCGAAATGTTCAATTACGATGTCCGCCAAATGATGGATTCGGCCATTTTTCGTTATGGAAAAGAGGAGTGGAAAGCCAATGTAATGACCGACGAATTTCATGGGCACTTAGGGGTATTTTCCATAGTTGGGGCTAAAATGGGAATTAAGGCACGCGACATATTTGGTGTTGGCCCTGATGTGCTCAAAGTGCAGTCGTATGCGGGTAGCAAACCTCCATATAGTTGCCTTACCGATGGTATTCAGGTAAGTACCGGTGCTACATTGGGAATGGGGACAATAAGTCTGGTAACCGATAGTATTGCTAAGCCATCTGCTATCTTTACCTATAAGAACAAGTCCGTTCGGCTTACCCTTAAAAATGAATTTCTTGATAAAGTAGATGCCGATATTGCCGAAGGAATTATTAAATTCGGATTAATGGATGATGGCTACTGGAAATTAGTTCGTCGTAATGCATTAAAGTATTGGCTTGAATGGGACCGGAACGTTATTTTTAACATAGAGGAAATTAACCGCTAATAGTATTAGAAACTGTTTAAATTTAACATAGAGAATTAATTATGAATATTAAAAGAGTTGAGAAGACATATAACAAAGAGCGACTTATTCATGTTGTTTTTTGAGAAGACGCTAAGGTCAAAGAGGGAAAAACGCCTGCGATTTTCAAAACTCTGTGTCCTCTGTGCTTTCTCAATACCTAACATTTTTAAATAGCATTAATTTTCAATAAACAGAATTTATTTTGAGATCGAAACAGGTTTCTCTGTGTTAAAAAAACATTTTGTTCCATTTATAAACAGTCACTAATTAATATTTAGTAAGAATGCATATTCCCGATGGTTATTTAAGTCCACAAACGTACATTCCGTTCTATATTGTCTTTATTGCAATTATGGCGAGAGCGATTAAAAAGGTGCAAAAGAAACTTACCGCAAAAATTATCCCTTTTTTGGGAATGGCAGCGGCATTTTCTTTCCTGATTATGATGTTTAATATCCCTATTCCGGGCGGCACAACCGGCCATGCGGTGGGAGCCGCATTGATAGCCTTAATATTTGGGCCCTGGATTGCTGTTGTTTCGGTATCTGTCGCTTTAATTTTACAGGCATTTGT
>Ga0316611_1000560_pt1 | contig 12494 bp, 6 predicted proteins | sample MIS2016202_MG_FD_207675 | JGI IMG/M metagenome (GOLD analysis project Ga0316611, IMG submission 207675) | Microbial mat bacterial communities from Middle Island sinkhole, Lake Huron, Michigan, United States - MIS.2016.202 | ecosystem: Environmental > Aquatic > Freshwater > Lake > Sediment... | reverse complement strand
GTAACCCAAATCAAGCTGCTTTTCGGCAGCCTTGGAAGCGATTAAATCTAAAGATTCTTCTAAACAATCCACTAAACTAAACGGGACATGTTCAAAATCTAAGTGACCTGCTTCGATTTTAGAGAAATCTAAAATATCATTGATGGTTGTCAGCAGCGCATCGCCACTGGTTCTGATGGTTTGGGCATAATCATATTGTTCAGGAGTTAGGTTGGTGTCAAGTAACAAGTTAGTCATGCCGATGACCGCATTAAGCGGCGTGCGAATCTCATGGCTCATATTGGCCAAAAACTCAGATTTGGCTCTGGCCGCAGCTTCAGCGGCTTCTTTGGCCTCGCGTAACGCCTTTTCAGTTTGATTGCGCTCCGTGATGTCCCGTGCTAAAGCAATGAGCAACCATTTGGGGCCCGATTGCAACGAGCGGAAAAGGATTTCAACGGGAAATTGGCTGCCATCCTTCCGTTGATAGACAGTTTTGATCGAGCCGACACTATTTTCAGTGATGACTTGATCAAAGATTCGAGCTAATTCTTCTTTGGTAAAATGAGGTTTGATGTCATGAGGGCCCAGCTGCTCTAATTCAGCCCGACAATAACCGAGACTTTGACAAGCAGTTTGATTAAAATTAGCGAAACGCATCGCTTCGCGGTCAATCAGAAAGATATTGTCGGCAAGACTATCAAGCGCAAATTGAAATTGGTGCAAGGCTTCCTCGGCCTTTTTGCGCTCAGTAAGGTTGCGAATGAAGTTACAAAGATATTCTTGGCCATTGAAATTCAGGTAATTGGCCGTAATTTCCGTGGGAAAAGTCGTGCCATCTTTGCGCTGCTGGTGCGAAATTTCAAACGTATAGGAACCTTGGAGGCAGACGGTCTGCCAGAGCAGCGCCCATTTGGCGGCTGAAAAGTCGCGGCAAAGGTCGGCAAAAGTAAGCTTCAGCAATTCTTCCCGCGAATAACCGGTAGTCGTACAAGCAGCATCATTGACATAGATATGGCGGCCATCGGGGGCCAGCCAGACCACGCCATCCGCCGAGTGGTCAAGCGAAGCCTGGGTCAAAAGGAGCGCTTCTTCAGCGCGTTTGCGGGCCGTAATGTCCCGGCTGATCCCTTCAATCGCCAGCGGCAAGCCCTCTTCATTCTTGATGATCCAACTGCGTTGTTCCAGCCACACATCATGGCCATCTTTGTGGCAAACATGCAAAATGAGCGATTCTGCGTCATCCAAGTTGGCCCGCGAAAAACTAGCAAAAAGCGCTTGGCTTTCAGGGTGAATGATTTTGCAATGCAAATAGGGATCAGCGAGATATTCTTCGCAAGTGTAGCCCAAAAGCGTTGTTACTGAAGGACTGACATATTCATAACCTAGCGGTTCAATAATTCGATAGCGGAAAATAATGTCTTGGGCATTGTTGACCAGCAACCTAAAGCGCTCTTCGCTCTCGCGCAACTCTTCTTCCACTCGTTTGCGCTGAATAGCCAAAGCATATAAATCGGCCAACCGCTCGACCAAGACTAGATCATGGTTCGTGTAATCGCGCCGGGCATTGGCTAAGGCGATTTCGCCCACCAGGGCTTGGTCGGCTAAAGCGGGCGCGGCCAAAAAGCGGGCGATTGAAGCATGGCCCACCGGGATACCCTTTGCCCGGGGGGCGGTGGGGGGGTCATTGGTCAGCAAAGAGGTTCGGTTTTCCAAAACCCAGCCCCAAAGCCCGCCCCATTTTTTGAAAATAACCGTTTGGGTTTCCCTAGGGCTTTCATTCCAAACCCCTTTGGTCATCGTGGGCAAGATCAAATAGCCGGTTTGGGGGTCAATATAACCAACAAATCCATGGGGGCTATCGGTAAGTTCTAGGGCATAATTCAAAACTTCGGCTGAAATCTCTTCAAAAGAAGCCGAGGAAAGCAATTTTTTAGCCAATTCGGCAATCGCAGCATTGACTTTAGCTTCCCAGGCCAGGGCCTCATCCAGCCGCCGACTTTCAGTAACGTCGACAGCGATATTACAAATGGCATAAACGCTTGTGTCTGCATCTTGAAGGGGAAATTTGTAAGTAAGGTAGGTAGAAAAAGCATCGTCTAGGATAAAGGTAATCTCTTCTACGGTGGTTTTTTCCTCAAGATGTAAACTAATGGAGGATTCTGGAGCAAAAGAACTATGGAAAGAGGCAATTACATTTTGATTCTGGGGTAAAAGAAGGATTTTTTCGGCCAACCAATTGGTCAAAAGGCAATCGCCCTGGAGATTTTCGACAAAAATGGCAAAGGGGGCATGGTCAAAGATCGCCTGCAACAAGTTTTCGCGTTTGTGGAGCATCTCGCGCAGCGCCTCGCTCTCGCGGAGGGCTTTCTGAAGGGCCGTTGCGATCTGATTGCGTTCGCTAATCTCTTCTTTGAGCAGCTTATTCATTTGCAATAAATCAATTGTGCGGCGCTTGACGCGCTCTTCAAGCTCATTTTGGGCCTGTTTGAGCGCTTTTTCCCGCAACCATAAGACTTGAATCGTCGCCGCCAGTTGTTCGACCATTAGATTAAACGCGGCAGCCAAAGCCCCAAACTCATCTTTTTTAGGAATTTCAATGCGATAAGCAAAATTACGCTGGCTAAATTCAGCGACCCCTTGGTGTAAAAGCACCAGCGGACGGATAATGCTCTTTTGTAAAAAGCGAAAGATGCTCCAAATCAGTAAAACAATGATCAAAAACCAGATACCAAGAAGACTTAATGGAATAAAAAAAGTTTTGAGGGTTTCACTGATGGGTTGTTCCAGGACGATATACCAGGAAACGCCATTCAGAGCTACGCTGGAGGTTACGACAAAATCCTTCAAAACCCCTTGCTGAAGCTGGATGCTCAAATTACCCCTTGTTTCGGAGGCTATGCGCGCTGCAAAATCACGGAGCTGGGTCTCTGAGCGGGGTTTTTGCCAGTTTTGGGTCGCTAAAATTTTACCTTTCGTGTCCACAAGGTAGAGCGCCGCCGTTTGCACCGCTTGTTTTGGCTGGTCTAAAGGTTGCAAAGAAGCCAACTTAACCCAGGCGACTAAAGTCGTAGGTTTGGCCTCAGAGGTCGGGACAAGCACCGCCATGGCCACAAAAGGTTGTCCCGTTTTGGTGTATTGCACTGCGCTGAGGGCCATTTTGGGGGGCGGGCGGGCCAACCAAAACGGCTTCTGAAGCACTAAATGAGCCAAAGCTTGGCTTTCGCCGGCCCGCTGCGCGTGAGCTAAGACCTGGCCAGCGGAATCAACCAAAAACAATTCAACAATTGGGTTTTGGTGGGCCAAAAGAGCTTGAAAGGCTTTGCTAGGTTTTTCAGCCGCTGCCAGCCGCCCACTAGTAACCAAAAGGCTGTTGTGAACCTCAAAGAAGAAGTGGTCGAGCTTTTGGGCGATGGTCAGCCCAGTGTGATTGAGTTTTTGGTGGGCCCGCTGAAACGTACCCACCAAACCCACCAGCATGACCGCGATTAGCCCAAAAAGGGCAATAAAACTTAATAAACCAACCCGTTGGGCCAACTGTTGCCCAAGCTTGTGTTTGGTTTGAAGCATCGGCATCCTATCGCTCCTCATTGTGCCAGTTGAGCAAAAACCCCGTTGCGGGTGAACTGAGGTTTTGGCCCGCTTCACCCGTTAGGCTGCTTGAAGCTGATAGACCACTTGGCACTGCTTTTCGCCCACCGCTTGAACCGTAAGGGGAATTGTCAAGCGGACTTGGTCGAGCAAACAAACGCCTTCTTTGGCTCCCGCGCAATAGAAGAGGGTAAGATCACAGATCAGCTGGCCGGAGCCAGCCCTGAAAATTAAGGGCATTGAAAGCGTAGGTTGATTGAAAGAAAGATTAGCTTCAGTGGGTTGCAGGAGAAGGCCAGCGGTAGCTTGCCAAGTCAGCGCGTGAGTGGCGGCGGGGTTGAGTTTGTAGCCTTCTGGCAACCTTAGCTCTATTTCAAGGCTCCCTTCGCCCACCTCGACGGTTTGAGCAGCTAAGTGCAACATTTTTCCAGGGAATGCTTCGCTTTCTGGAGCCGGCATAAAGCGTTCAAGGCCCTTTAGGATGAGCGTCGTTGTATTTTTGGTCGAAAGATCAATTACGCGAATCGCGTGATTATTGGTATCCGCCACAAAAAGTTTCTTTTCAGCAGCGCTCAAGCCCCCAGGTTCAGCGAAAAGCGGCTCAATTCCATCGCGCCAACCGCTATTCTGGCCCAAAAAGGTTTGAACTGCGCCCGTTTTAGGCTCAATCTGCTTGATTTTATGGTTATAAGTGTCAGTGAGATAGAGCATGCCTGCTTGATAGGCAACCCCAAGCGGATGTTGAAAGCGGGCTTGGGGGCCCAGGCCATCCCGATCCCCAAAATCAAACAAACTTGAGCCACTTCCCGCCAAGGTGTGAACTTGCGGATTGGGGCCGTGAAGGTCGGCCCAACGAATTGAACTGCCCTCTGCATCGGCGAAATAGAGGCGCGCTTGGCCATCGAGCGCCAGGCCACTCGGTTGGGCTAATTCGGCGCTGGTGCAGAGCGAATCTACTGTCCCTTCGCGGCCACTGCCCGCAAAGGGGCGAAGAGCTTTGGTCACTAAATCAAGAAGCCAAATTTGGTGCATTCCCGCCATAGCGATATAGAGCTTTTGCCCTTCCAAAGCCAAATCCCAAGGCGAATTGAGCGCAAATGCGGGCGCTTTGCCGCCTCGTGGAGCAAATTGGCGACTTTGGTGGCCCGTGCCGACCAGTGTCGTTACCTGGCTTGTGGCCAGGTCGATTTCGCGCAGCGCGTGGTTTTCAGAATCAGCGACATACAAGGTTTGCCCATCAGGCGCGAGAACTAACCCTTGTGGGTGGGCAAAAGTAGCTGTGCCAAAATCACCATCTGTAAAGCCTTTGGCTCCCGAACCGATGAGGTCTAAGACTTCCCCCGTCTGCTGATGAGCAACGATCAGCCGATGATGATTGGTGTCGGCGATAAAGAGCCGCTCGCCACCTTGCTCCGCAAAGACTTTACCAGGGAAAGCCAACACGGGCTTGGGAAGGCCCGCTTTTTCGAGGCGCGGTTGGAAGGGCGTAAGGTCTAATTGCCCTTTGGCCGCAAAGCTTTCGACGAGCGAAGCAATTAAGGGTTTGAAAACTGCATAAAAACCCTCGCCACTATGCCGTTCTACGACTTTTCCCGCAGGATCAATCAGAAAGGCCGTTGGCCAGGCATGGACATCCCACCTTTGCCAGATGCGAAAATTGCGGTCATTGACTATTGGATGTTCCAACTCATAGCGGAGAATGATTTGCCGAATGTTCTCGGTTTCCCCTTCAGCATCAAATTTAGCAGAATGAATGCCAATAACTACTAATTCATTAGGATATTCGGCTTCTAATTGCTTTAGGTCGGGGATGACATGGATACAATTGATGCACCCATAAGTCCAGAAATCTAAGAGGACGATCTTGCCTTTGAGTTGGGCAAAGGTTAGAGGCTGGGCGGTGTTAAGCCAATCCAAGCCTGGCGGAAACTCACGGGCGGGAAGAAGATTGGGGGCCATAGATCTACCTTTCTACTACAAGTTAGGGGCAGTTAGACGGTGGGGTAGCGGTACAAAGCAATAAAGGCCACCAAAATTGTTTGGTGGCCCTTCCGCATCAATCAGAGAGCTAAAAAGTTGGGAGAAGCAGCTTAACGCTTAAAATCTACAGGACAGGCCATAATGTAGTTCTCAAGCTGCGAAATCATAAACTCCTGGTCCGAGACAACCTGGTTCACTACGTCGCGGATGGAAATAATACCCATCGGTTTGCCATTTTCCATGACTGGTAAGTGGCGGATCTGGTGATCAATCATCAAGGCCATACACCCATCAACGGTCTGGTCAGGGCTGACTGAAATGACTTTTTCGGTCATTATCTCGCGGATGCGGATGTCGTCGAGGTGGCGCTTACCTAATAAAACCTTGCGGATGTAGTCCCGCTCCGTGATAATCCCGACCATCTGACTGTCATTCATAACAACGAGGGCCCCGACATCATGGCTGACCATGATTTGGATGGCTTCATAGGCTGAACTTTCGGGTGAGATAGTCCAGAAACTCTTTTTTTTTCGTTGCAAGAGATTACGAACGTTTGCCATCAGCAGCTAATACCTTTCCCTCAGTGAAGATTTGGTAAGAAGAGCAACCCATTGGCGTGGGCGATCTTAGAAATTGAACAGAGTATAGCACTGCCTTACTTCTAAGTCAAGCATCAGGGGCGGGAGTTAAGCGGTGAAAAATATAATCTTCCACGGGCACACCATTGCGTAAATGCTCGTTGACAATCCGCTTCAAAGCTGCTTCATCCACTTTATGATACCAGACCCCTTCGGGGTAAACAACGAGGAGCGGGCCGCCCGTGCAAACCCCAAGGCAGGGCGTGATGCCCCGCTTGACGCGGACGGGGTTGTCGTAGCGGCCTAAGTCTCCAAGCAAGCGTGTCAGGAGGCCATAGAGTTCATCAGCCCGGCCTTCGGGGGCACAATAGCTGCCAGTACAGATGAAAACATGGTGAGCATAAGGAGCCATTGGCATTTTGGGTAACTTTCGTTTAGGGGGTTAAAAGGGAGTTCCAGCCAGGCTGGAACTCCCTTCTTGTAAAATTAGGCAGGTTTAGGGTATTGGTTCTTTCGCTGCGGTGAGATCGCCTGCAATAGGGCCACTTAAAGTCTTCATAAAGGCCACCAATTGGGCTTTCTCCTCCTTAGTCAAGCCCAAAGGTGGGGTTAAGGGGTTACCTTTGAAGCCTAGATCATAGTGTTCAACAACCTCTTCCAGTGTTTGCATCTTCCCATCGTGCATGTAAGGTGCAGTTTCTGCGATATTGCGTAAGGTCGTCGTGCGAAACTGCTCAAGCATGGTTGCTGTAAGGGCTTTGCTGGCTTCGAGGGCCTTGACTTTACAGGCTTCAGGGTTCTTTGCATCACTGTATTTGCCCAGGCAGTTAAACTCATCAGCTAAGACTTTCCCGACTCCACTCGCCCGCCCATCATCGATAGCCAGCTCAGGCATCGGCGTACCCTCCATTGCCTTCATTCCCGCGTGGGGGATCATCTTTTGCACCCCGATGTTATGGAAGGTGTTGTTGGTGAAAAGGGGCCCAGTATGGCAGCCTAAACATTTGCCCTTCCCAATGTAGACGCGCAAACCAGCCTCTTGGTCGGGCGTGTAGACCTTGGCCATGGTTTCAGAGTCGCCCGCCAGCACCGCTGCAACATAGGTATCAAAAGTGGCCGTCAGAGGCACAACAGGGCGTTCGGCAGCCGCGATGGCTTTCCCCATGTTCGCAAAGATGCGGTTAATGGTCTCCTGATCCTCAGCGGGCATCTTATCCCACGCAGCTTTGGCCTCTTTGTCCTCAACCGGGCCCGCTTTTGGGGGGAAACGTTTGGCATCACTCAGGTCAGGGAACTTCCCAAAGATTGCTTCATAAGCAGGTTTGTAGTTCGCTGCAAGCAGATGAGCATATTGAGTACGGGAACCACCATGCTCCACGGCACTCTCTAAGGGGCCCAGCGCCTGCGCCCAGACACTGTCCTTGCGCCCATCCAAAAACATCCAGGGGCTATAAGCGTTGCCAATGATAGTTGGGGCATTGCGCTCCGTCACGCCTACGCCATGCGAGAGCGACAGGCCATCGGTGAAGGACAATTCTAGCTTGTGACAAGTGGCACAGGAGACCTTCCCATTGATACTAAGGCGCTCATCAAAGAAGAGCTTTTTTCCTAGAGCGGCGGCCTTAGGGTTATCGGCAAAGGCATTCGAGGGGTCTGGCTCTGGAGTCGGCAGACTCGCCAACATGAGAGTCTTCAAAATGGCTTTTTCCTTCGCCGTCCAGCCTGTCTTTGCCCCTGCGCCAGCTGCGGTTGGGCTGACCTCAGAAGTGGCCTCCATCTCAGGCGTAGCCTCTGATTCGGTAGTCGCCTCCGCTTTAGGGGTCGCCTTCCCTGCTCCTGGACTGGCTTCATTTTTGGGAACCGACGGGCTATTGCCCTGCGTACAACCCCAAAGGGCAAGCACCATTAAGCTACTTAAACCAACTTTGAGACTTAGTTGACTCAACTTTGACCATGGGATCATAGGCTTCACATTCGCTCCTTTAATCTAAGGTAGCCTTTGACTATGATACCAAATGGTGGGGTTTCATGCAAGGCTGCCCAGACCATACCGTAGGACAGGCATCTTGCCTGTCTTAACCTGGAAAACATCTTGCCTGTCCCGATCTGACAGCTATGTGACCCATTAACTGACAGAAAAGTACCACATAATAAGGCATTTTATTCATTCTTACTTAACGAATGAAAGATGTTTTAATCAGCCTTTATATGAGACCGCTCCAGCTTTTATATGAGACTACTCTAGCATTTATATTACCCCTGACCCAGCTTTTAGGGAATCAAACTACTTTCATTTATACCATAAGAATCAACAGAGATAGGTTAGAATAGACTGCTAGATTTGATTAGGCTGCGACTTAGACTGGGGCACAGAATTAGGCTATAATGTAGAGCATTTAGGGGTAACCGCCTCTTTAAGATAGGGAAATCTGTATGTCAATGATTCCGCCAATCAGTTCAAATTCGGTCTTTGTAGTTAGTGGAGGAGGGCGCGGCATTACGGCTAAGTGTATCAGCACGCTGGCCCAGCAATATCCTGCTACCTTTCTGCTCTTAGGGCGCACGCCCCTCACGGAGGAGCCAGCTTGGGCCAATGGTTTGCCCGATGAAGCAGCGCTTAAACAGCATTGCTTTGCCCATTTGCAAGCTCAAGGGGTGAAGCCTACGCCGCGGAAGGTCAGTCAAGAAGTCAGCAAGGTGCTGGCGGGAAGGGAAATAAACCAGACGCTTCAAGCGCTTATGCAGGCAGGCGGTCAAGGTGAATATCTTAGTGCAGATGTTACTGATGTTGAGGCCGTAAGAACGGCTTTAGCGACAGTGACTCAGCGCACGGGGCCCATTACAGGGATTATTCATGGAGCGGGGAACTTAGCCGATAAGTTGATCGAACAGAAGACTTTAGAAGACTTTGATCTAGTCTTCAACGCGAAGATCAAAGGCCTTGAAAACCTCTTAACCTGCATTCCTCTCGCGCAACTCCAGCATTTAATCTTGTTTTCTTCGGCGGCTGGGTTCTATGGCAATGCAGGGCAGACTGATTATGCCTTAGCCAATGAGATTCTGAATAAGTTTGCCCACTTAGTCAAGCATTTACACCCGACTTGCCATGTGATTGCGTTTGATTGGGGGCCGTGGGATGGGGGAATGGTCACGCCAGCACTGCGGCAACACTTTGCTTCCCAAAACATTTCTGTGATTCCTTTAGAAGCTGGAGCGCAGGTTTTTGCTTCTGAGGTGGCGCGGTATGCAGCGGTGCAAGTCGTAGTCGGCAGCCCGATGGGGCCTATTGCGCCAAAGAAGCTTGAACCGACCCTTCGCAGCTATCGCATTCGGCGCAAACTGGTAGCCGAGGATAACCCTTTCCTTGAGGATCATGTGATTGGGGAGAATAAAGTCCTCCCAGCTGTCTTTGCGATAACCTGGATGATCAATGCTTGTGAACAGCTTTACCCTGGCTATACCTTTGCGAGCTATGAGCATTTTAAGGTCTTAAAAGGAATTATCTTTGATGCGACTTTAGCAAGCGAATATATCCTTGATCTGAAAGAGCTTAGGAAGACAGAAGAGGGAATTGACTTCGAAGCGATAGTTTGGAGCCTCACGCCTCAAGGGAAACCGCGCTATCACTATAGCCAACAAGTGAATCTGCTCCGAACAATCCCTGAAGCACCAATCTATCGGGGTTTTGACCTTAGTGAAACGCATGTAATCCCTGGCTCCCAGCTTTATCGGGACGGAACCCTCTTTCATGGCCCACGGTTTCAAGGGGTTGAGCGAGTCTTGAATCTCAGCCAGGAGCGCCTAACAATGCAATATATGCCACCCACCACTATTACTGCGAGTGATTATGGGCAATTTCCTTGTCAAACCCTTAATCCCCTTCTGGCGGATATTGAGTTTCAGAGCATTTTGATCTTGGTCAAGCATATTCATCAATCGGGGAGTCTGCCACTCTCAGCCCGCAAGGCCCAGTATTTCAAGCGACTTGCGCCCGATGAACGCTGCTTTGTCTCGGTTGAGGCGAAGGTCAATACGCCGATGAAGCTGCTTGCGGATGTCTTTATGCACACGGATAAGGGGCGGGTCTATGCTCATGTGACAGATGCTGAGGTCGCGGTAAGTCAAAATCTAAATAACATCTTTGCGAAGTCCATTCAACGCTAAGGTTGGCGGGCAATTTAGGTCCCACCATCCTTTAAGAAGGAGGGCTTTTAGGGCTTAGGGCGATGGGGCAACGGGGCTGCTTGGAGCTTTGTTGCCCCTTTCGCAAGCCAAATAGGGGTCTGATTTGATAATTAAGCTAATTTCAGTTATCATTGGATTAGGCGTGATCTTTACCAGAAGTTGGGGTAGATTAGCCCACGCTTAAATGCTGCTAAACCCTTAATTCAAAGTGTCTTTAAGCCTGAAGGATTTAAGTAAACGTCTTGGAAGTTAGAATAAGCATGACTGAAACGGTGAAAAAGTGGCTTGGCATTGGGGGGCGAGTTCTCCTTGATGGGATGATTGTCTTAGTAGCGCATACGCTTGCCTTTCAGCTGCGAGTCTTGGAATGGCAACCCCAAGACTATCGGTTTGCAATTATCGTAATGGCGCTTGTCTATATCGGCGTGGGGACTTTATTCGGAATCTATCAACGACTTTGGGAACATGCCAGTCTCTACGAAGTCTTTGTCATTGTGAAGACCATTGGGGTCTCCATCATGCTAATCCTCTTAGCAAACACCTTCTGGCCCGAAGCCCCTAGGCGGCTCTCGACTTTGGCGGTCATGCTTGGGGGGTTGTTTGCCATGATTGGGTTCATAGGAACCCGTTACCATTGGCGAGTCTTCAACCAAGTCCTGATGCGGTTACGGCCTCACCACGGGGATGCCCAGCGGATTCTAATCCTGGGGGCGGATGAGGCCGGGCAGTTTGTCGCCCAGCGCATCCGCGAATCCCGTAACCGCATTCAGTATAAGCTCTTAGGGTTTCTTGACGACAACCCCGCAAAGATAGATCGGGTCGTGTTGGGAATGCGCGTGCTGGGGCGCTGTGATGAGGTCGCCCATTGGGCAAGCCGCATGCAGGCCGACACCCTGATTATTGCGCTGCACGGGATAAAGCGTTCGCGCCTTCACGAAATCATTGCCAGTTGTCAAGAGACCTCAGCACGAGTGCAAATCAGCCCCGATGTCTTGCACTTCACAGAACCGCTCTCCATCCGCGACATCACGCTTGATGATATGATTGGGCGGCAGACGGTGGCGATCAATGATGAGGAATGTCGGAAGCTGATAAGCGGCAAAAAGGTTCTGGTGACGGGGGTTGGCGGCTCAATTGGCAGTGAATTAGCGCGGCAACTGAGCAAGTTTGCGCCGGCTCATCTCTTCCTCCTTGACAACAATGAGACCGCGCTTTACGATTTGAGCAATGAGTTGCGCTGGGCCGTCCCAGAGCTTCAGCAAACCCTGATTCTCTGTGATGTTACAGACCAACAGCGCGTCAAACGTTATTTCGCTCTTCACCAACCAGCTATTATCTTCCATGTTGCGGCCTACAAACATGTGCCAATCCTAGAGGAACATGTGAATGCGGCCATTAAGACCAATGTCTGGGGCACGATGGTCGTTTCACAAACCGCTTTGGAAGTTGGTGCAGAGTATTGTATCTTTGTCTCCACTGATAAAGCAGTTAATCCATCGAGCATGATGGGGATAACGAAGCGCTTAGGTGAGCTTTGGGTCGCTGCCCTAAGCGAAAGCGCAAAGGGCAAACCGATCTTTTCAGCAGTGCGGTTTGGGAACGTGATTGGCAGTCGGGGAAGCGTTGTTCCCCTCTTCTGGCAGCAGATAGATCGCGGGGGGCCCGTAACGGTCACGCATCCTGAAATGACCCGCTTCTTTATGAGTATCCCCGAAGCGGCCAGCCTGATTGTCCAAGCAGCAACCTTCGCCACGGGCCAAGATATTTTTATGCTGGATATGGGTGAGGAGGTTAAGATCAGCGACCTGGCGGCGCGAATGATTCGGCTCCGTGGGCTGCGCGTTGGTGAAGATGTAAAAATTGTGTATACTGGGGTGCGGCCTGGGGAAAAATTGCACGAAGAGTTGTTCCTCGGTGAAGAATTACAGCAACAAACGCCTCATCCTCGCATCTATCGGCTCCAGCGGTCTGCTAGTTGGCCCCAAGTAGATTCGCTGAAGCTCCTCTACACTGAATTGCTCCACATCAATGCCTACTCAGATAATGCCACAATGCACCAATTGCTGTTACTCTTTCTTCAAGCAGCAGAGGCAGGGTGTGGAAGTCTTAAAGCGCTCGATGCTTCGCTGTTGAGTGAGGGAACCCAGGTTTTCTTGAATGGGTACAGGAAGGAGAAGGTTG
>Ga0316611_1000558_pt1 | contig 12540 bp, 14 predicted proteins | sample MIS2016202_MG_FD_207675 | JGI IMG/M metagenome (GOLD analysis project Ga0316611, IMG submission 207675) | Microbial mat bacterial communities from Middle Island sinkhole, Lake Huron, Michigan, United States - MIS.2016.202 | ecosystem: Environmental > Aquatic > Freshwater > Lake > Sediment... | reverse complement strand
TATTTTAATTATTTAAAGAACTTATAATTTTATCTTCTCGAACCAACTCCGATAGCTATCGGAGCTCAGATTAACAGTCAGATGCTCTAACCTTCCGATAGCTATCGGAAGAGCTAAGAAGGAAACTATATTTATTATTATTGTTTGAATGAACGTCTTATAAGTTGCTTTAACGAATGACTGTAGTTTGTTAAAGCGGTTGCAAATATAGGGCTTATATTATTTTTCACAAATAAAATGGAATAAATTTTTCAAAAAAATTATTTCCCTACAATCGCCTTGTAAATATCATTCCCGTTAGCAAACAACAACAGCGTGATTAACAGAAAGAAACCAACTGTTTGGGCGTTCTCCAAGAATTTATCACTAGGTTTTCTGCCGCTTATCATTTCGTATAATAAAAACATAACGTGACCGCCATCAAGAGCCGGAATAGGCAATAAATTCATCACTCCAAGCATTATCGACAACAAAGCCGTAATATTCCAAAACACTTCCCAACTCCAATTGCTGGGGAAAATATCAAAAATTGCTTTAAATCCTCCGACTCCTTTATAAGCTCCAGTGTCTGGATTGAAAATTGCTTTTAGCTGTTTGCCGTAACCCAATAATTGATCTTTTCCTTTTTCGATTCCAACAGGAAACGACTCAAAAAAACCATATTGTTGAGTGCTGAATTTATAATAACCCAGTTTCTCCAAACTTTTATACCCAATTGAAGCTGGGTATATTCCTAATTTACCATTTTTGTCAATATTGATTTTTACAGGAACTTCTTTTTCATCTCTTAAAACAACGGCATCAACAGTCTTGTTTTTATTGTTTTTTAAAATTTCAACAACTTGATCTGCATATTTTGTTGGCTCGCCATTCAGAGATTTGATAATATCTTTTGACAAAAGCACTTTACGGTTTGCTGATGAATCGGGAACTTTTCCCACTGCAAATGGTTCTCTTATGCCAATGAAACGAGTATTTTTTTCTCCTTTCAAAACTTTGTCAATCAAATCTACAGGGAAATTAATGGTTAGTTCTTTTCCGTCACGAACAATCAATGCCGATTTTGAAAACAAAATTTTCATTGGAATTTCATCAAAATGAGCTATTTTTTCTCCATCAACGGCAATTATTTTATCGCCTGTTTTTAATCCCAATTCTTCTCCAACAGAACTGTTCACGGCTATTCCGTCTTTCAATTCTGAATTTTTCAAGTAAATATCCCCATAAGCATAAGCCATTCCAATATAAATTACAAATGCCAAAACGAAGTTCACAAAAACGCCTCCCAACATAATAATCAAACGTTGCCAAGCTGGTTTTGTACGAAATTCCCAAGGTTGAGGAGGCAAAGCCATTTGCTCTTTGTCCATACTTTCGTCAATCATTCCAGATATTTTCACGTAACCACCTAGAGGCAACCAACCAATTCCATATTCGGTTTCGCCAATTTTCTTTTTAAGCAAGGAAAATTTAACATCAAAAAACAAATAGAATTTTTCTACTCGAGTTTTAAACATTTTGGCAGGGATAAAATGTCCCAATTCGTGTAGTATAATCAGTAATGATAAGCTCAATAAAAATTGAGAAAGTTTGATAACTATTTCCATTTATGCGTCATTGCGAGGAAAGGTGTGAGTCTCATCCTCTTAGTTATTTAATTTGTATTGCGCACAAAAGTAAGGTTTTCTATTGTAGTTCCAAAGGTTTACTTTTTGGCAGACGATAATTATTTGTTAATAATTGTCCCTTATCCCTTTTTACTTTGGAACTTGTCCCTTAATTTTACTTGAAATTTTCCAAATTTATGCACAAAATAAAAACAGCGCTCTTGTCTTACGGAATGTCGGGCAAAGTTTTTCACGCTCCGTTTCTCGAACTTCATCCCGGTTTTGAAATCGTGGGTGCTTGGGAAAGAAGCAAAAAATTAATTCAGAAAGATTTTCCCGAAGTCAAAAGCTTTCCAAGTTTAGAATCGATTTTGGAGGACAAATCCATTGATTTAGTGATTGTGAACACGCCTGTTGCTACCCATTTTGAGTATGCCAAAAAAGTATTGCTCGCCGGAAAACACGCCATTGTCGAAAAAGCCTTTACCTCAAATCTTGTCGAAGCACAGGAATTGGCTGCCTTGGCAAAAGAGAAAAAATTAAAACTTTCCGTTTTCCAAAACAGAAGATGGGACAGCGATTTCAAAACGGTCAAGAAAATTTTGGAGGCTAATTTGTTGGGTGAAATTGTCGAAGCCGAGTTTCATTTCGACCGTTTCAATCCTGTTTTGAGTCCCAAAGTGCACAAGGAAACCGTCAATTCTGGTTCCGGAATTATGAAAGATTTGGGACCACATATTATTGATCAAGCGTTGTATTTGTTTGGTTTACCCAATGCTGTTTTCGCCGATATTCGAATCACGAGAGCAAATTCTTTAGTCGATGATTATTTGGATATTTTGCTGTATTATTCGGATTTTAGGGTGCGATTGAAAGCCAGTTTTTTTGTGAGAGAACCCAATCCATCCTACAGTATTCACGGCAAGAAAGGAACTTTTTTGAAATCGCGTGGCGATGTGCAGGAAGACGAATTGAAACTGCGCAAAAAACCCAATTTAACCACTTGGGGAACCGAAAAAGAAGGTCAAGAAGGATTGTTGCACACCGAAATCGAAGGCAAAATTGTAAAAGAAAAAGTACCCACGCTTCAAGGAAATTATTACGACTTTTTTGATGGCGTTTATCAAGCTATTGCCAATGATTTTTTGGAACCAGTAACTGCTCAAGACGGTGTCAATGTGATGAGCATTATTGAAGCGGCTTTTCAAAGCAGTGAACAAAAAAGAGCCATCGATTTATAAGTAATGTGAATTCAGTGTTGGAGCAAAAAGCTATTATTCTTAGGGTTAGACCTAACAGGTTTTTAAAACCTGTTAGGTCTGTATAGAGAATCAAAAAGTAATACATTCAACTCTTGATTTGCATAAATTATAATGTTGTATTGTACTATTGGAAAATGAAAATCAAACAGAAACAGTTAGATTGTTTACTTTTGCAACTTCAAATTTAAAAGGCAACCATTTTGTTAGATTTAAATTTCATAGGCAACTTCAAAGCGAAAGGCAAATACAAGAAAACCTATTTAGATGCTAAGCAATCTTACTTAAACCGAATTCGTTGGGCAATTTCGATGTTTTATTTTGGGATGGGATTGTCTTTTGCCACTTGGGCAAGCCGAATTCCAACCATCAAAGCCGATTTACATTTGAGCGATGGCGCACTGGGAACCATTCTATTTGCATTGCCAATAGGTCAGTTGACGATGATGTTTTTTTCGGGCAAATTAGTGACTCGTTTCGGAAGTGATCGCATTCTCCCTTTTGCAGCTTTGATGTATGTTTTCAGTTTGACCAATATTGGTTTGGCACAAAATGCGTGGCAATTGGCGCTTGCATTGGTTTCTTTTGGGATCTTTGGCAACTTGACCAATATTTCTATCAATACGCAAGGCATTTATACCGAAGGACTTTTTCGCAGAGCCATTATGGCTTCGTTTCACGGAATGTGGAGTTTGGCTGGATTCACAGGAGCATTAGTGGGACTGGGACTGTTGGCACTAAAAATATCGACTTATAAGCACTTTGTTATTGTCGCTTTTGTAGTATTAGCATTGGTAGCCCTCAATTTAAAATATTTAATAAAAGCCAAAGAAAAAGCTCGTATCGAAAAGAAAAAAACATTCAGAAAACCCGACAAATCTTTGTTTTTATTGGGAGTTATTGGATTTTGTAGTTTGGCGAGTGAAGGAATTATGTTCGATTGGAGTGGTGTTTATTTTAAGGACATCGTCAAAGCTCCTGGTCCATTAATCATTTTTGGTTATACTTCATTTATGATAATGATGGCGAGCGGCCGATTTTTTGGCGACCGTTTAATCAACAAATTTGGGAGAAAAAACGTGATGCAAATTAGTGGTATTATGATTTCTTTTGGATTTTATATGGCGGTGTTTTTTCCGTATATCATTCCCTGTACTCTTGCTTTTATGATTATTGGTTTGGGCGTTTCAACTGTTATTCCCACACTTTATAGTATTGCAGGAAAACATCCAACAATCCCTACTGGCGAAGCTTTGACCGCTGTTTCTAGTGTGAGCTTCTTAGGATTTTTGATGGGACCACCCATTATTGGTCATATTTCTGAACTATTTGGTTTGCAATTTTCATTCGCTTTTATCGGAATGTTCGGAATTTTGATTGCCTTTTTGGTCAAAAGAGTGAAGGCAATGGAATAGATTGCCTTGCAATGTCCATAAGTCCTTCGTAAATCATTAAATTTGTAACTTATAAAAAGTTATGTTAGAAAAAGAAATAATCAATTTTGAAAAAACGGCCATTGTTGGTATCGTTACCCAAAACCAAAGCGAAGATAAACTCAACGAATATCTTGACGAATTGGAGTTTTTGACTTTTACCGCAGGCGGTGAAGTGGTGAAACGCTTTTGGCAAAAAATGGACAAACCCAATCCCAAAACATTTTTAGGTACTGGAAAAATAGACGAAATCAATCATTTTGTAAAAGAGAATGACATTTCGACTTTGATATTCGATGATGAATTGACGCCTTCGCAACAAAAAAATATTTCCAAAATCATAGATTGCAAAATCCTCGATAGAACCAATCTTATTCTGGATATTTTTGCGCAAAGAGCCGAAACTTCTTATGCTAGAACGCAGGTAGAATTGGCACAATGTATCTATTTGTTACCCAGATTATCAGGACTTTGGACACACTTAGAACGTCAAAAAGGGGGAATCGGGATGAGAGGACCTGGAGAAACAGAGATAGAAACCGACAGACGTATTGTTCGTGACCGAATTTCGTTATTGAAAGAAAAAATAAAAGCCATCGACAAGCAAATGGGAACCCAAAGAGGCAATCGTGGCGCGATGGTTCGTGTGGCTTTGGTAGGATATACCAATGTGGGAAAATCGACTTTGATGAACGCCATTGGCAAAAGCGATGTATTTGTAGAGAACAAACTTTTTGCAACATTAGACACCACCGTTCGAAAAGTGGTGATTAAAAACTTGCCTTTTCTGTTATCTGACACAGTGGGTTTTATTCGAAAACTACCGACACAACTGGTCGATTCTTTCAAAAGTACGCTCGATGAGGTTCGCGAAGCCGATTTGTTATTGCACGTGGTCGATATTTCGCATCCTGATTTTGAAGATCATATCGAATCGGTAAACCAAACTTTAGCAGATATCAAGGCCAAAGACAAACCCGTGATTATGGTTTTCAACAAAATCGATGCTTACAAACATTTGACCATCGATGAAGATGATTTAATGACCGAAAAAACGCCAAGACATTTCACGCTCGAAGAATGGAAAACCACTTGGATGCACCGTGTGGGCGAGGAAAACGCCTTGTTCATTTCGGCAACCAACAAAGAGAATTTCGAGGAATTCAGAGAACGAGTTTACGAAGCCGTGAGACAAATTCACATCACACGTTTTCCGTACAATAAGTTTTTGTATCCTGATTATAAGGATGCTGTGGAGAAGGAAGAAAAGGAATAATTTTCAAATATATAACGCCAAAATAAAGATAGAATAAGGACAAATTATAATTGCATCATAGCAGTGATTTGTAAGATAAATTAATATATTTAGGAGACAATAAAAACAAAACAAACTGATGTAAATTGACACAAATTGAGGTAAATTGCCGAAGGTTTGTTTCGTTTATTTATGAGTTAGCGGGCATTTTAACTCAAAGCAGACAAAAAAATGTATAGACAAGAAAAAAGCCATTTAACATATCAAATAGAAGGTCGACTCAGTGCTTACTTATCTGAAATAGATAATTGTAAAGACTTTAAATCTAACAGCCAAACTAAGTTGGATAAGACAATGAAAATGACAGAGTGCATACATTCATTGTTGCAACACTTAAGAACGAATTGTCTAAATGATAATAAATTACTTCTCGACAAGCATAATTTGACAATCAACAAAGACGCAGAATTGAGTGAACAGTTTTCACTGACTTGGACTTCAACAAAAACTTCAAAGACAATTTCGGGCTTTTTAAAAATTGACTTTTTCATTCCTGACATTAAGTTGTTGAATAAATCAAACTTTAAAAGTGATAACATTCATAGTCTTTCAAATTTACTAATTGACCTAACAACTCTGACTTTTGCTAACGGACAGAAATTTATAAATAAATCTATTGCAATTATAAAAACAAAAGACGTTAACGTTGTGACAAAAGAAAATGCTGACGATTTAAAAAATGACTTGGAAAAATATTGCTCATATGACAAAGACAACCCGACTTTTTTATTCTTAAAACATAAAGATGTCAATGGACATTTTCACAAACACTATAGCAATTTTGACACGGATGAAAGAACAACAACCCGCTAACAGCCGTTTTGCAAAAACGGGGGTTTCGTGCTTCTAGGACTGTGAAGTGCTAAATCCAAGCTTTGTACATCTAATGAAGTTTAGAGTTGAAAATCCGCCACTTCGCCAAGCCCGAAACGTTTTGCGTCAACTTAAACAAGCCTCGTGCCTAAAACAGTCTGAAAAATAAAGTTGTGATATTTGGAAACTTTTGTATCTTTGTAGAAAATTTACAAAAACGGCAAAATGCAATATTTTGAAACGCAATTTTTAGAAGAAGCTGACAAATTCATTTCCGAACTTGACACAAAAACTGCTAGAAAAGTGTTTTATAACATTGACTTAGCCGAACAAACAAATGATTCTAGACTTTTCAAAAAACTAAAAAAAGATATTTGGGAGTTTAGAACTCTTTATGCAGGTATTCAAATTAGACTTCTTGCTTTTTGGGACAAAACAGACGGAAAAGAAACTTTAGTATTTGCAACACACGGATTTATAAAGAAAGTTGACAAAGTGCCAGCAAAAGAAATTGACAGAGCAGTTCAGATAAGAGAAAAATATTTTAGTAATAAACAAAATGACAAATAAAATGGCAAATAAAGAAATGAAATCATACTCACTTGCCGAAATGAAAGACAAATATATCGGTAAAGTTGGAACAGAAGAACGTGAGGAGTACGAATACGAACTACGAATGGACGTTTTAGGAAAAATGATTAAAACCGCTAGACAAGAACGTAATTTGACACAAGAACAATTAGGACAAATTGTTGGCGTTCAAAAATCTCAAATTTCAAAACTAGAAAGTAGTACAAATAGTGCAACAATTGACACAATTATCAAAGTATTTAAAGCACTAAAAGCTGACATAAACTTTAATGTGAAACTTGAAAAGCATTTTATAAAACTAGCTTAAAAACAAAGCCGAACGCACAACAAGCGGTTTTGCAAGATGGCAGGTTTTAGGCTTAATTTTAAGATGGTTTTGTGTCTGAAAGTTTAGTCATTAACAGCAAGTATAGGCTTCCTTAATTTCGCTACATCGCCAAGGCTAAAACCCTAATGCCAATACTCACAATCGACTTCGACAGACATAACACTTGCAAGTCAGACTATAATTTTGTAACTTTATCGAATGAAAAAAGTGGCGAAAACAGGACTTGATTTTATCATTGACAAACTGACCAACTCTATTGAAAACGTAGTAACAGGCGACAGTTTTGCAACCGACATTTCTATTGTAACACTTACCGACTTAAAGATTATTACTAAAAAAAACAATTGGCAGTTTGACTGGAAATTTGAATATAAAAAGCCTGAAAGAGAAGTTTATAAACTGACTATTGTAAACAATCAACAAGTATTGCAAGGATTAATAAGCCTTGAGATAAAGGAAGACCACGTTTATATGCACCTTGTAGAGAGTGCACCTTTCAACAAAGGTAAAACGAAAATGTATGCTGGTGTGCCAGGAAATTTAGTCGCTTTTGCTTGTAAACTTTCTTTTCAACGTGGACACGAAGGCAACGTGTCATTCTTTTCAAAAACCCAACTGGTTCAACATTATATTGACAGTTTAGGAGCAATGCACGTGGGTGGACGAATTATGATTATTGACACAATTGCCGCATTAAAATTGATAAATAAATACTTTCCAATATGAAAACTAAATCCAAAGAATTAGATGTAGATTTTATTGGTGGACAAGATCAACCACTGACAAAAGAAGAACAATGGGCTATTAGTGCTTTTATCAAGCAACTAAAAGAGAAACAAAACAAAAACAGCAAACGAAATTCTTTAAAAACAGACAAAGAACCTGCTTAACAGCAAGGTTTCGTTGGTTGCGTAGCACCAACAATGAAATGAAATGCACGAACTCCAAAAAGACAATAATAATTTTGAGTAAACCCCTTTTGAACTCTTATTTCAAAAGGGATTTTGTTTTAAGAAGCATCAACCACAATTTTATTTCTTCTTAAAAAGAGGCACCGCCGAACAGGCTTCGCCATACATAATACTTCTGGCAAAAGGTTGCAGATAATGGGCTGCCAAAATATAGGCACGCATCGGAACTGGTTTTTTCGAACAACCTTTGATTATTACGGGTTTGTTTGCATAAACCGAATAATCCATTTTGGAAAGGATTTCTTCATACAAATTGGCATCCAAATCTTCAACAGTTCCGTTCACAATTTTCTTGGCAAAAGGAGCCAATTGAATCGCAACCAGAATCGTAGCCCAAGCTGGAAAAACAGCATCGGTGCTGCAATTGATGGCGACATATTGATCTTGATATTGTGACCAATCGTGGTTTTTGAGATGTTCTCTAAAGTCTTTTTCTTTCAACAAAAACCCTTCCAAAAACCATTGCGAAATATCAATTTGCGCACGAATTCCTTTTGGATAAAAATCTTCGAGATCGAAAACTTCCAAGGTGCTATTGGCTACTTTATTTATAATTTCCATTTTTGAAAAGTTTTCAGTTTTCAGTCCCAGTTTTCAGTCTGGAAACTGCGACTGCAAACTGCGACTGAATACTTATTTACAACATCCCTAATTCTAATTTTGCTTCTTCGCTCATCAAATCTTTATTCCACGGCGGATCGAACGTGATTTCCACTTCGGCATCTTTGACGTGTTCGATAGATTTTACTTTTTCTTCCACTTCTCTTGGCAAACTTTCGGCCACAGGACAGTTGGGCGAAGTGAGTGTCATTAGGATTTTTACTTCAAAATCGGTGCTGACCATTACATCATAAATCAATCCTAATTCGTAAATATCCACAGGAATTTCTGGGTCATAGATCGTTTTAAGTTTGGCTACGATATCTATTCCTAATAAGTTGGTGTCTATTGCTTGTTCCATTTTTATTTATTTATTTTTTTGCATCGAATGCCAAGGCGTACATTTTTATATTTTTAATCATCGAGACCAATCCGTTGGCTCGCGTGGGCGACAAATGTTCTTTCAGACCAATTTCATCTATGAAATCCATATCGGCATTCAAAATATCCGAAGATTTCTGACCGGAAAAAACCCGAATCAAAATCGCAATTATGCCTTTGGTTAAAATCGCATCGCTATCGGCAGTAAAGACAATTTTGTCGTCAGCTTGTTCGCCTTTCAACCACACTTTCGATTGGCATCCTTTGATAATGTTATCGTCGGTTTTGTATTCGTCTTGAATCAAAGGCAAGTTTTTACCCAATTCGATTATGTATTCATAGCGTTGCATCCAGTCGTCAAACATTGCAAACTCGTCTATTATTTCTTCTTGTATTTCTTTAATGCTCATATTATGCTGAAATTGTTTCAGTATTATTCTTTTTTTGCAAATGTATTTATTTTATCGACTATTTTTTTGATGGCTTCTGGCGGATATCCGTGATCGAAAGAAGTCGTTTTGTATTCCTTGTCCTTAAAATTAATTTTCAAATTGGCAATGGCAGCTCCATCGTGAAAACGTTTTTCGGTTGGTGCTTTTAAAGTTGGCAAACTATCCAATTCGATGGTTTCAAAATAACCCGCCAATTCTTTCCAATCTTCCTCCGAAATTTTTGTAGCCAATGGTTTTTCATTTCTGCTTCGGTCTTTCGAAACAATAACCATAAGGTCTTGAATCGTTATCTTTTGATAGAAACCTCTGGTGCTTGCGGTATATTCCAAAACTGCTGTTTTCAAGTCGTTTTTGGTTTGACCTTCGCAGCTTTTGCTGAGAAAAAGACTTAAAAAAATCATTGTAAATAGCTTCATTTTTTTCAGTTTAAGATAACATCATTTTTGCTTTTTTCACAGCTTCCACCATAACGTCAATTTCTTCTTTGGTATTATAAAACGAAAATGAAGCTCGAAGAGTTCCTGGAATTTCGAAAAAATTCATAATCGGTTGGGCGCAATGATGTCCAGTTCGAACAGCTATTCCCAATTTGTCAATGATTGTGCCAATATCATAAGGATGAATACCTTCGATATTAAACGAAACTACCGAAGTTTTTGCCGCTGCAGTTCCATATATTTTCAATCCGTCAATTTCTAATAATCGTTTTGTGGCATATTCTAATAATTCCAATTCCTGCTTTTGGATGTTGTCAAAACCTATGGAATTCATATAATCCACGGCGATTCCCAAAACAATTCCGCCAGCAATATCAGGTGTTCCCGCTTCGAATTTATGCGGCAAATCGGCATAAGTGGTTTTTTCGAAAGTGACTTCCTTGATCATTTCGCCACCACCTTGATAAGGCGGTAATTTATTCAACCAAACTTCTTTTCCGTATAAAATTCCAACGCCTGTTGGTCCACACATTTTGTGTCCCGAAAACACATAAAAATCACAATCCAAAACCTGAACATCGGGTTTCAAATGGGGAACGGCTTGCGCTCCATCTATCAAAACTGCTGCTCCAAATTCGTGGGCTTTGTCAATCATATATTGAATAGGATTCACGGTTCCCAAAGCATTCGAAATATGATTTACTGTCACGATTTTGGTTTTATCTGACAGTAATTTATCGTATTCAGCCATAATCAATTCGCCGTTTTCATTCATTGGAATCACTCGCAAAGTGGCTCCAGTTCTTTCGCACAACATTTGCCAAGGCACAATATTGCTATGATGTTCCAAGGCTGAAACCAAAACTTCATCGCCAGGTTTTAAAATAGAAGCAAAACCATTGGCAACAGCATTAATTCCGTGTGTGGTTCCCGAAGTAAAAATTAGTTCGTGAGCGAATTTTGCATTGATATGATGTTGAATTTTAGCACGTGAATTTTCGTAAGCATCTGTGGCCAATTGGCTCAAAGTATGCACGCCACGATGGATATTGGCGTTGATTTCCTGATAATATTTCGCAATCGCATCAATCACAATTTGTGGTTTTTGCGAAGTGGCTCCATTGTCAAAATAGACCAAAGGTTTCCCGTTTACGGTTCTGGAAAGTATGGGAAAATCGGCTCTAACTTTATTGATGTTTAACATTTTGTTATTTAGAAAAATTCTAAATACAAAAGTAGTGAATATAGAATTATTTTATCACACAGATTTCACAAATTTTCACAGATTAAAAATTATAAAAATCTGTTAATTCTGATTTTATTTTTACTAAATTGCTTTTAAATTCTATTCAAATGAAAAAATTATTCAAATTTCTTGGTCTTGCCTTATTTATATTTCTAATTTATTTTGGCTACACCACTTATCCCAAATTGGATTTAATTTCTGGCTTTTCAGCCAAAAGTATGGCTTCCGGTCATTTCATCGACCATCGTTCGCAGGAAACAATCGAAAAAGGCGACAACGACATCGAAAAGATTACTTTGGCCAAAAACAAAATTGACGAAAACGGAAAATTTGCTACTTCATCAGTATTTGGATTTAAAGAACGAAAAGCCATTTACCGTGAAGGTTTGGGAGCGACATTAATCAACGCTGATTTTGATATTTCGAAACCTTACAAAGTTCCCAAAAGAACAAAAATTAACAATAATTTGCCTTTTCCGTATGGAAACAACGAACCGAAAGTTAGCCTGCCGAATGGCATGGATAGCGTTTTTGCCAATATTGATTATGAAAAATTAGAAAAGGCTGTCGCCAATGCTTTTGATGTAAATGGGAAAATAAACAAAAGAACCCGCTCGGTTTTGGTCATTTATAAAGACAAAATCATTGCCGAGAAATACGATACTGGATTCGATAAAAACTCCAAAATTTTGGGCTGGTCTATGACCAAAAGTATTACTGCCACACTATTCGGAATTTTGCAAAAACAAGGAAAAATCGACATTAATAAACCCGCTCCAATTGCAGAATGGGCAAAAGATAATCGGGCAAAAATCACTATTAATGATTTGCTTCACATGAACTCTGGCTTGAAATGGGAAGAGGATTACAACAAGATTTCGGATGTAACCCAAATGCTTTTCCTTGATGCGGATATGACAAAATCGCAAGTCGATAAAACATTAGTAGGAAAACCAAATGCCACTTGGAATTACTCTTCTGGAACTACCAATTTACTTTCTGGAATTTTGCGAAAACAATTCAAAACCCATCAGGAATATCTCGATTTTTGGTATTCGGATTTGATTGACAAAATCGGAATGAACTCGATGTTGGTCGAAACCGATA
>Ga0316611_1000556_pt1 | contig 12550 bp, 6 predicted proteins | sample MIS2016202_MG_FD_207675 | JGI IMG/M metagenome (GOLD analysis project Ga0316611, IMG submission 207675) | Microbial mat bacterial communities from Middle Island sinkhole, Lake Huron, Michigan, United States - MIS.2016.202 | ecosystem: Environmental > Aquatic > Freshwater > Lake > Sediment... | reverse complement strand
CTACCATGTAGGGCCCCTGGTTATTATTGTAGGCATTTACTGTTTTCTTTAAATTATCGATATTATCCTCCCCATTCGCAGTGGGCAGTGCATCAGGGATAGCTCCCCCATCGAAAAGCCAGGAACCATCGGAAGTAAAGAATGGTTTTTCGAATCCGGCGTCCATCAACATTTGCTTTATGGCATATGAATACTTTTTATGCACCTCCATCGGAATATCCTTGCGTTGCGCCACATACGACCCAAACTCGTTTTCGACCTGCACCATGATGATAGGCCCTCCTTTGGACATTTGCAATCCTTTTACCTGTTCGGCGAGTTTATTAATATATACTTTGCACGAATCGAGAAAAGGCTGATTGGTGCGAATGACCAGATCTTTGTTATTTTGCAGCCACCAGGGGTAACCTCCAAATTCCCATTCGGCACATACATAGGGGCCGGGACGGAGGATCACAAAGAGACCTTCTTCCTGTGCCATTTTAATATATTCAGCCAAATTTTTATTCCCGGTTTTAAAATCCCACACACCAGGAGCTGTATTATGATAATTCCAAAAAACATAGGTGGCAACGGTATTCAAACCAAGAGCCTTCATCATTTGGAAACGATGACGCCAGTATTCTTTAGGGATACGGGCATAATGCATTTCGCCCGAATGAATTTGGATAGCCTTCCCATCGTAAAGGAAGCTTCCGTTCTTTACTTCAAACGTATGGGTTTTAGTTTGGGCAAAACCCGCATTGGAGAAAAAGGAAGCAATGCAGAACAGAATAATAAGATGAATTTTTCGCATATAAACCAATTTTAAAGTCCTAAAATCAATTTTTAATTATCTAAACAGGCTTTGACTCGCTAAGCCAGGCGACCTCTAAGCTATGCCACACTTCGACTCCGCTCAGTGTGACATAGCGCCGCTTAGCGTGACGCAGGGTTAAAGTGTGACTTAGAATATCAATACATACTAACGCCATAGCTTATTTGAAATTAATAAACTTCAACATTCGATATTATCGGGCAGGCCCTGGAATCCAAAATATTAATCCTTACTTTAGTAGCCTTCGCTGGATCAATTTTTACGATCCGTTTATGCCCTATAGTAGTTTCCTGAGCCACCTTTACCCAAGCATTGCCCTGTTTCACTTCAATGGTGAATGCTTTGACCCGTTGACCAAGTTTAATATATTCCTGTAATACAATATATTTTATTGTTTGAGTGGTTCCAAGATCAATTTCAAGGCTCGAAGTTAATACGTTATCGTCTGTTGCCCAATAGGTTTCTTTGTTTGCATCGGTAATGTTATTGGCCGAAAAATTCTTTGATTTTGCCCGGGTAGAAGTTGCAATCACCTTTTTATTGATGGCCAGATTTGTTTTAAATTCCCGGTTAAGAATTTCGCGGAACCCTTTTAACGACCGAATATCGTTTTCGTGAATCAGCCCTCTTCTATCCGGTGGAACATTCAATAACAACAAAGAACCCCTTCCAACTGATGTTAAGTATATTTCAAACAACTTTTCGGGCGATTTCACTTTGTCATCTTCTTTTTGATGATAGAACCAACCCGGACGAATCGAAACGTCTGCTTCGGCAGGAATCCACTGTTTTCCATTTTCGGAACCGGTTCCTAAAAATTTTTCGATGCCCGGTTTCCCTGCAAATAAGGTGTCGGCGGTAATCATATTCCAGTTGGTAGTATTCACATGTCCTTCCTCATTCCCGCACCAGCGAACTCCCGGACCGGCATCGCTGAAAAAAATAATGTTTGGTTCCATGCTCCGAACCAAATCAAGGGTTTTTGGCCAATCGTAATACGTTGCTCCATTGATGCTTCGTTTTTCGTCGGCTCCCCCATAAAAGCCTGTTCCTCCATTGGCACCATCGAACCACATTTCGAAGACCGGACCATAGGCATTAAAAAGTTCTTTCAACTGATTCCGGTAATAATTAATGTACGAAGGCGATCCATAATCGGCCCGGTTCCTGTCCCAGGGAGAAAGATACACCCCGAATTTTACATTTTCCTTTTTGCAGGCATCCGATAACTCCTTAACAATGTCGCCATTCCCGTTTTTATAAGGACTGTTTTTTATAGAGTGATCGGTATATTTTGACGGCCACAAACAAAACCCATCGTGATGCTTGCAGGTAAGGATAATTCCTTTAAAGCCAGTTTCCTTTAACACGCTTACCCATTGATTGGTATTTACTTCTGTTGGGTTAAATACTTTTGTGTCTTCATTTCCCATGCCCCACTCCAAATCGGTAAAGGTATTGGTGGTAAAATGCACAAAGGCATTCATTTCCATCTCGTGCCAAGCCAATTGAGCTTCCGATGGAACCGGAAAAACAGGTTTTGGTGGTTCTGCCTTTTTCTGCGAAAAAGAAACGCTGCCAACCAGGAATGACAGACAAAATAACAGGCTTAAATTTTTCATACCATTTTGTTTTATTTTTTCAAATCTATATTCAATACTACATGTTTAATATTCGTTCTGTTCATTGTATAAGTAATATGAACTTCCCCATCGCTGCTTTGAATAATAGCGGGATAGCTAAATTCCCCCTCTTTCTCTTTTTCAAGCACATAAACTTCTCTCCAGTGAATGCCATCTTTTGAAACCATTACATTGAGGACATTTCGGCCGTTAAACCAATCCTGGCCTTTAAGCAATGGATTATTTACCAGTATGTGTAAGCCATTGCTTAACGTAACGGCATCGATTCCGGAATTTGGGTTCGGTACCTCGGTTTTGGATAAATTGCTCCAATGTTGCCCTTTATCAGTCGACCAGGATTGGACAACACAATTTTCGCGGCTTCGGCAAAGCAACTGCAATTTTCCATTGGGATGAACAAGAATAGCTGGCTGAATTACCCCAAAAACATTGGAAGTATCCACTGCAACAGTTTGCCATTTCGAAAGCGTTTCATCTGTAATTTCCATATGCGCCTTCCATTGATCTGACCCGATGCTCTCTGTACTCGAAGGACATAATATTTCTCCCGATGGCAATTGAACCGGCTTATTTTTTATTGGCCCCAGAAAACCTTTGGGCAACAGCACTGGTGCTGACCATGATTTACCATCGTTAGCGGAGGTTATTACAACCCCCCACCATTCGCGGGGATTTTTGCCCTGCTTATAGAACAAGCATAACTTCCCTTTTGCTGTTTTGAATAATACCGGATTCCAGCAGGGCAATTTTACAGAATCGTTCAAGCTGCTTGAAACCAGCTCAACCGGTTTGCTCCACTCATTATCGTCATAAACCGATGTCCAGATGCCAACATCCGGAGCTCCTTCGTATGATCCTCCAAACCAGGCTGTCATGAGCCTTTTGTTCGAAAGCTCCGCAATGGTAGAGGCATGGCATGCTTTGAACGGGGGATTTTGAAATATGAATTCACTTTTGACGAATTCAATTTTATAGTCTGCATCCTGGGTTTGGCCAAAAATGGTTTGTGAAATAAGAGAATTAAACAATGTAATAATTAAGATATAATTTGCTGTAACTTTCTGAAAATTAATACCCTTTTTTTTGAAACGTGTTTTAACACAGAGGACCACAGAGGAAAAGTACACAGAGGGCCACAGAGAAAGATTCATCTCCTTCTCCGTAGAGCCCTGATTAATTAAATTCCTTGAAACGCTGTGCTTCATTATACTCTGTTTAATTAGTGCTTGCAAGAAAACTCTGTGTCAGATAAGAAAACAACAAATTCGAGGCTTGCGAAGTCGGAAAAAGCGGAATTTACATTAGGTAAATGAGCATTTTTCTGACAAGTGTAACATAGAAGTTGGTGTTTTCTTGCTGACACTAATTATATATTTTCGAAGCTGGCCTGTCTTCCGGTGCTGCCCCAAATTGTTTATTTGGCTCCGGTCCCATTTCAAATTCGAGGGTGCCTCCCTGCATAACATCCTTATACGTTATGTACGAACGAGTATATGCCAGGCCATTAAGCTTTGCCGATTGAATATACATGTTTTTTTCGCTGTTATTCAATGCTTTTAAGTTGAATTGCTTGTTATTAGGCAAACTTAGTGTTACCTCATCGAACAACGGACTGCCAAATACAAAGGCTCCATTCGCAGGGTTCGCAGGGTAAAACCCCATGGAAGAGAAAATATACCAGGCCGACATTTGGCCACAGTCCTCGTTGCCACATAATCCATCGGGCTTGTCGGTATATAGGGTACGCTGAATAAGACGGTTCTTTTCAGCCGTTTTCCATTGCTGACCAGCATAGGCATAGAGATAAGTAATGTGATGGCTTGGTTCGTTGCCGTGGGCATAGGTACCAATCAATCCCGAAATATCGGAGGATGCTTTTTCGCCCATATCGCCTTTTACTACAAATAAACTATCGAGCTTGGTGATGAATGGTTGGTCGCCGCCAAAAAGTTTGATTAAGCCTTCCACATCTTGCGGTACCAGCCAGATGTATTGCCATGCATTGCCTTCGGTATAATCGCCCCACTCGTGAATGGACTGAAAGGGGCTAAATGGCTCCCGGAACTTTCCGTTATCCAGTTTTGCCCTTACAAATTGTGTTTTAGGATCGAAGTATTGCGCGTATTGAGCAGCACGCTTTGTGTAATAGTCATAATCGGCTGTTTTACCCAGTTTCTTTGCCATTTGAGCGATACACCAGTCGGAAATGCAATATTCCATTGCTTTGGAAACAGATTCCTTTTCAATATCCGCAGGTATGTAGCCCTTTTCTTTGATATACTTCATTCCGAGGTCATCGCGGGTAGAGGATGCTTTCATGGCTTCGAAAGCCAGGTTTGCATCAAATCCTGTAAAACCTTTGAAATAAGCATCGGCTATAACCGGAATTGCACTATACCCGACCATACAATCGGTTTCGTTGCCCATCAGGTGCCAGATAGGTAGTTTACCCTGCTGCTTGTAAATGTTTAGCATGGTATTTACCATATCGTTTATCCGTTCGGGTTGGATCAGGGTAAAGAGCGGTTGCTCCGCCCGATAGGTATCCCATAAGGAGAAAATGGAATAGTTATTAAATCCGGGATTTGGATACACCTGCTTGTCGGCTCCCCTGTAATCGCCGTTGTGATCGTTAAAAAGCACAGGGTGCGTGTAGGAATGATACAGAGCCGTGTAAAAGGTTCTTAACTCATGTTCGTTTTTCCCTTTCACGGTAATTTTTCCCAATTCTTTGTTCCAGGCGTTGCGGGCATTTAAGGCAACTTTTTCGAAATCCCAATCGGGCACTTCTGCAGTAATATTGGCAAGGGCATTCTGCTCGCTTACAGGCGATACACCAACTTTCAGCAAAATTTCATCGCCTTTCTTGGTAGAGAAATTCAATATCCCAACCAGTTTCGCCCCTTTGGACGAATCGCCCGGTACCAGTTTTTCGTCTTCGAATAACTGAAGTGTTTCAATGGGTCTTGAAAGTTTTATGGCGAAATACAATCGCTGGTCTTTTGCCCAACCGGTCGAAAAGCGATAGCCAATATAGGTTTGAGCATCTACTTTTTTTAAGAAAGTAACCGTTGGCTGATCCCAGCCAATGCCATTGCTTAGGTTGATGGCAATATGTGCCTGCTCTGCTTCCGGGAAAGTGTATTTATGAACAGCCACCCGCTCGGTTGCAGTCAGTTCTACACGAATGTCGTATTTTTTCATTAACACAGAATAGTAACCGGCTTTAGCAGTTTCGTCCTGATGGGTATACAAGGATGCGTAGCCTTCCAAAGGTTTTTCCTGAGTTCCCGGAGTCGTTTTTAACTCGCCGGTATAAGGGGTAATCAGCACATCACCTAAGTCACCAATGCCTGTGCCACTCAGGTGCATTTGCGAAAACCCGGTGACTATACTGTCGGAATAATGATATCCCGAACACCAGTCCCAGCCTTTCACATAATTGGTAGGGCCCACCTGAACTCCACCAAAGGGAACATGCGCTCCCAGAAATACGTGGCCGTGATAGTCGGTTCCAATAAATGGATCGACGTACGAGGCTAAATCTGTTGGTTGGTTATCTCCTGTTTTATGCGAAGCGCAGGAAATGAAAAAAAGAAGACCCAGAAGAAGGAAATAATTGTTTTTCATTGATTTGGTTTTTATGCTTTGATTAGTAGACAATATTTATGTTCAGGAAAAGATTATCATTGCAGCTTTGAGACTGTTTAAAAATGGGACAAAATGTTTTTAACACAGAGAAACATGATTCGATCTCAAAATAAATTCTGCTCATTGAAACTTAATGCTATTTAGATATTTAAGGTATAGAGAAGGCACAGAGTTTTAAAAATCGCCAGCGATTTTCCCTCCGTGGCTTTTTGCTAAGTTATCAGGTCTGATCCTTCAACGCTTTATAATACATCACTCAAAATTGAAGGATTTTCTTTGGCGACCTTCAGCATGAGTTCCCCAAAAATAGTATTAGCCCAGGCAAACCAGCTTCGCGTATACTTTGATGCATCATCCACATGGAATGTTTCGTGAATAAACCCGGTTCCTGCATGCGTCTTCTTCAATATTTGCAGACAAGTACGAATTTCATCCTTATCCTTCGAGGTCATTGCCTGTAAAATAATACTCAGCGGCCATATCATCTCTTCGCCGACATGCGGACTAGCCAGTCCTGCTCCCGCTTTTCCCTTAAAATACCAGGGATTGCTCTCCGAGAAAATAAAGCGGCGGGTATTTAGATATAAGGAATCGCTTTCGCTGATGCATCCAAGGTAAGGAAGCGCCAGCAGACTTGGCACATTGGTATCGTCCATGAATAGCTGATTGCCGAAACCATCCACTTCAAAAGCTAACATTTGTCCAAAATTTAAATGGTTGGCTGATGCATACTTTTGTAAAGCCTTCTCGACCTCGTTCGCGAGGCTTTCGCATCGGTTGGCAAGGGTTTTATTATTCCTGATTTTCAGAAACATCTCCGCCATTTGGCGTAGCGAGACTACTGCAAAATAATTCGAAGGAATTAAAAAAGCATATATGGTGGCATCGTCGGAAGGACGAAAGGAAGAACAAATTAACCCTACAGGTTTAATCGGGTTTCCAAAGCCTCCTGCATTAAGGGTATCTGTCGCTTTTTCTGTTTTACGGGCAAAACGGTATGGACCCTTGTTGTTTTTTCGCTGCTGTTCTTCAAAGGTTGTAAGAATCAACTGCATTGTTTTTTCGTAGGCTGCAGTGAAAAAAGATGCGTCGTTGGTGTTTTTCCAAAAATGATATGCCATTCGCACAGGGTAACATAGGGAATCGATTTCCCATTTACGCTCATGGAGTTCGGGTTTCATATCGGTCATATCCGTTTCCCATTCACTACCGGTAGCTTCTTTATTAAAAGCGTTTGCATATGGATCAATGCTAATGCATTTCCCCTGGCGGTGAATTACTCCTAAAATGAGTTGATACAATTCTTTATCGTCTTTGATGTAGGGAAGGTAAGGCCAAACCTGGGCTGTTGAATCGCGGAGCCACATAGCATGAATGTCGCCCGTAATTACAAAGGTATCGGGAAGTCCATTCTTAACTTCAAATTCAACTGTGGTATCGAGGGTGTTCGGGAAACAGTTTTCAAACATCCAGGCTAATTCCGGGTCTTTGATTTTACTCTTTGTGGTAAGAATAACTGCTTCAATCGCTTTGCTGGTGAATTTTCGCTTTCCCAAAGGAGGACGATTGGAAACAAATTCCAACTTACTTTTTGCAGCATTTACAAATGACGGGACTGTAAGTATTGCTGCCGAAACCACTCCGGTTTGTGCTATGAATTTTCTTCGGTTTATCATACTATTTTGGTTGATACATATGTAACAATTGTTTGAAATTAATGAATTAGCGCTTTGTCAATCTCCTATTATGCTGTTAAACAAGTGTAACTATTGGTTGATTTTTTGACCTTTGGACAAATGAAAAATTTCTTTCAGTCGAATGTCCTCTGATGAGGCACCTATTTGCACCTCAAAATCACCAGGTTCCACTACCCAATCCATATCAGGATTCAGCAATTTTAAATCATCGGCAGTGAGAGTAAAAGATACGGCTTTTTCCTGTCCGGCTAAAATATTTATCCTCCTGAATCCTTTCAATTGCTTAATGGGCAATACTACAGAACTAACTTTATCGCGCAGGTACAATTGCACCACCTCATCGCCTGCGTATTTCCCGGTATTTTTAAGGGTGCAGTGCACATGAACTTCCAATTTATCAGGTATTTCGGAAACCGTAATTTGCAACTTGCTATATTCAAATTGCGAGTAGCTCAATCCAAAGCCGAAAGGAAATAATGGAGTTGCCTCTCCTTCGACGTAGTCATGTTTAACGGGAAGTTTATAATTGTAATAAATAGGTAACTGTCCAACCGAACGGGGAATAGAAATTGGTAAACGGCCAGCCGGGTTGTAGTCGCCAAACAAAATATCTGCCAGTGCATTTCCGCCTTCCAGACCAGGATACCACATATCGATGATAGTTCGAACATGGCTTGCCGGCCAGTTGAGATTCAATGGACGGCCTTTTATAAGCACCAAAACAACGGGGGTACCCGTTTTAACTATTTCCTGCAATAGCTCCAGCTGTTTCCCCATCAGGTCGAGGGAGGTACGGTCGAAGCCCTCTCCACTTTCCATATCGCTTACAGCTTCCTCTCCTTTTGTTTGCGATACGTTGGCAGCTCCGGTACTTTCATACGATGTTTTGAAATCGCGGGCACTGGAACCTCCTAAAACAACCACGGCAACCTGCGATTTACGGGCGGCTTCAACAGCCTCGGCAATATTGGCAGTAGATGTGTCGCGAATGGAACAGCCTTTTACATACCTAACTTCAGTACCTTTGCCTACTTTATTTTTAATGCCTTGCAATACGGTAACAACATTGTTTTCGGACTGCGGTGCGGTATAATCGCCCAACTGATTATAGATATTATCGGCGTTTGGCCCGATAACAGCAATGCTTTTAATATTTTTATCCAACGGAAGCAGATTACCTTCGTTTCTGAGGAGAATTGCCGATTCGCGGGCCACTTGACAGGCCAGTGCAATATGTTCGGCATTGCGAATTTCAGTCAGCGGTTTTTTAGTATCCACATATGGATTCTCGAACAAGCCCATTTCGAATTTCAGTTTTAAAACGCGACTAACGGCAACATTTAATGTCTGTTCAGAGACAAGGCCTTTTTGCAACGCTTCGAGCAACGCTTTTCCAAAACCATTTCCACCCAAATCGGCATCCAAACCAGCGTTTATAGCCATCGAGGCCGATTCGGCAGTATTTGCAGCCACATGATGGGTGTAATAAATTCCTTCGACACTTCCTAAATCGGACACCACAAATCCCTTGAATCCCCATTGTATGCGCAACAAATCAGTTAACAGAAATTTATTGGAAGTACATGGAATTCCATCCAGCGAATTATAAGAAGTCATAACTGAATACGCACCCGCATTAATAACTTTTTGAAAGGGGGGCAAATAGTTCTGCATTAACTCCCGCGTTCCAACGGTAACGCTGCCTCCGTTTTGTCCACCTTCCGAAACCCCGTAAGCTGCTAAATGCTTTAGTGTGGAAGCAACATTTACGCCACTGTTCAGGCTGGTTCCCTGAAAACCTATTACTATGGCTTTGCCCATTTCGCCAATCAAAAAAGGATCTTCGCCAAAGGTTTCTTCTACCCGCGACCAACGTGGTTCGCGAGCCATATCCAGAATGGGGCCGTAGCCAATATGGGCGCCTTGTAACCGGGTTTCTTTGGCGATGGCCCTGCCCATTTGCTCAACCAATTCCGGGTTCCAGGTACTGGCTTGCCCAATTGCGGTAGGGAAAACAGTTGTTCCAATAGCCATATGGCCGTGCATGCATTCCTCAGCAAATAGCATGGGAATGCCCAAGCGGGAATTTTCTACCGAATATTTTTGCAAGGCATTGGTCGCCTCGGCAGCTTGTTGCGGAGTTAAACCGGTAATTAGTGTTTTTCGTGTCCAGGGATCGGCGCGCAAAGTCGCCCACAACATGCCAATTTGTTGTTCCTTGATTGCCTTTTGAAAACTTTCGCTGGCGACAATTTTTGAACCCTGTTTTTGGTACATTTCCCAGCCAAGCAAAGCGGTAACCTGGCCGACCTTTTCATCAATGTTCATGCGACTTACAAGGTCAGCTACCCGCTGATCTATAGGGGTTTTTGCATCTTTATACAGTAGCTTTGGCTCACCCGGCTTAGTTTGTCCTATTGCAAAGGAGCAAGCCGCTGCTAACATTATAATTGATGCAATATATAGTCGTTTATGCATATGTAAATCCAATTATTTTATTTCAAAGGGAATAATTGCTCTTTTACATTCCAACCAGCAATTGAAACACTTGAGTTTGCAGTATTATCCGATGGAGCAAACTCCAGGGTGATAGTTTTCTGTTCGCCCGGCAACACCGAAATATAATTATCGCTATAAAAAACAGGTAGAACTCGCTTTTTAGTTTGATTGTTCACAAGAGAAATCCGGTTGAAAAATGCCACCGGTCCATTTGCCGGATTGATAATTGTAACATCTACTTTCCCTTCGGATACTTTTTTAATAACCGTTTTAACCTGTGCCTGCTGCATTTGCTGCAAACCCGAATAATTTCCTGTTGTATCGGGCAACCAATAAAGATTGTCGCTCAATACTTCCTTTTTGGTATTTAAAAGACGCACTACCAGGAATCCGCCTTGTTTTTCTTTCAGCGCATCCATTTCTTTCTTTACCGAAAAATATTTCTGAACCGAGGTAGGGCTTATGTCACAGAAAACCTGACTTACCAGGGATTCTTTGCCCTGAATGTCGATTGTTTTTACCTGAAGCATTACATCGTGGTAGCCATTAAAAGCATTATTTACGGTCATTATCATTCCATCCACAGGATTACACATGGCGTGTAACATTTCTCCGGCATTGTGAAGTCCGTAAAGACAAGCATTCGGATCGAGATAGTAATCGTACATCTGTCCGCGCAAGGCAGTCCAAGGGTTCTGGGTTTTCCAGATAATGGTTCCCGTATACCAATCCCAGGCATGAGAACTAAAACCTTCAATCAGGGCGCGGTATTGATCGTAATTCACCAATTGAGCTTTATTTGCAAAATCCCTGACATCGGTTGGCTTTCCGTAGGCATCAATAAAGGAACCATACCCAATATCTTTGTGGTATTGCCATACCGAATCAACTTTTCGTAACCCATAATCGGGTACCACCATATTTTCCTTTGGAATAAAGCGTTCCAGCGATTCATAATCGCCAGTACCCACATTTCCCACTTCGGAGTTAAAAGGGAAGGTTCGGGTTTCCCAAAAAAGGCTCACAGGCTGAATGGTATATGGTCCGTCGCCATTCCCTCCCAGGGAATTGTACGACATGCTATCCGAATTTGAATAAGAGAAAAAATAACGCGTACCATCCAGTTTTGGCAAGATGGAATCGTTCATTGCCCGAAAGATATCTTCCGGAGGGACAATCTCGTTGCCTCCACAATAGAATGCAAGCGAGGCATGGTTTCGGATCATTTTTACCTGATCGGTCACTGAATTCAAAAATAATTGGTGATCGTCGGGGTAGTTGCGACGGGTCCATTGGTCTTCCTTCTTCATAGGATCGAGCCAACGGCCGTTGCAGTCGCCCGATGTCCAGAAATCCTGAAATACAAGCATTCCATATTTATCGCATGCCTTGTAAAACTCGGGCCGTTCGGTGAGGGCACCTCCCCAGATTCGAATCAAATTCAGGTTCATATCGCGATGAAAGCGTATTTCGGCATCGTAGCGTTCGTCGGTAAACCGCAACATCGCATCGGAGATGATCCAGTTTCCCCCTTTAATAAATATTTTTTGCCCGTTTACATGCACCTGCATGCTGCGGGTATGACTGTTCCATTGGTTTTGAATTTCGCGGACTCCTACCTCAAGTGATTCGGTGTCAAAAACTTGGTTGGTACTGCTAACAAATTGAAAAGTTACCGGATATAAATGCTGTTCACCATATCCACTGGGCCACCAGAGTTTGGGATTTGCCAGTGTAAGATTGGGCAATTGAATTTCGACGGTTGATTTTGGTTGAATCGTAACTTCCTTCATAATAACATTCCCGTCGAATTTGTATTGTAGTATTCCGGTGATTGCCTCCCGAGTGGGGTTTTCAATTTCAGCGGAAGCTTTAATGATAGCGGGTTGCTGTGCCTTGCCCGGATAGCGTTTGCCCGGAACAAGGGTAATGATATGCGGGTTTTTCAGATTAATGCTTTGCGTTTTCTCAATGGTGACTTTATCCCAAATGCCGGTATTGCGGTCGCGGATAGGTTGAATCCAGTCCCAGCCAGCAGTATATTGATGTGCTACATTTCGTGCAATGGTACCATCTCCCCCTTGTCCACCGTTTGGATTACCAACAGGATCGGAAGGGTAGACAATTACTGCCAACCGGTTATTTCCATCCTTTGCTAATAAACTTGTAATATTATAGGTTTGACGTAAGAACATCCCAACATGGGTTTTAGGATTTACCTTATGCCCGTTGAGGAAAATATC
>Ga0316611_1000555_pt1 | contig 12576 bp, 14 predicted proteins | sample MIS2016202_MG_FD_207675 | JGI IMG/M metagenome (GOLD analysis project Ga0316611, IMG submission 207675) | Microbial mat bacterial communities from Middle Island sinkhole, Lake Huron, Michigan, United States - MIS.2016.202 | ecosystem: Environmental > Aquatic > Freshwater > Lake > Sediment... | reverse complement strand
CGATATAAGTGGAGTGTTGATATTTGCAGTTGTCATCCACCAAACTACTGTGCATTTGATGTGGCTAATGCCATTCACGAAAAGCTGAACAGCGATTAACTTAAACAACAAAAAGGGTAGATTAAACTAACATTTAATCTACCCTTTTTTGTATAAACCATCTCAACTCTTAATCATGTACTTTAATCATGTACACACATGAAAATGTAGTTCTCGCCTGCCATTGCCATTGCCAATTCAATTGCATCTGCATTAATATCCATCTCTTTTTCAATCCTTTCCCAAATTCTTTTTTCAGATGGTTTTTCACTTAAAAAAAGACATCTGTTTTTTTAACTCTGTTATTAATAATAACTATTGTTGGCATGATTTCGACTGAATGTCCAACTTGTTTTGTGTAATAACTGTACATTTCAATATCCTATTGAGTTGGTTAAATCATTATGGTTGCCACACCATTTGTTGCGTGGTGTGTTGCATGGGATGTAGTGACACGGGATATTTTTACCGTATGATTGTTTTATCATGTTGTGTGAAACATTGACACGGTGTTTTTTACCGTGCCACATGCTATATTATAACGTGATGGACGTATCGTGTCAATGTCATAATTCGTATTCGTTTTAAACCGTCCTCAGTAACGCTAGATTCAATTTTAGGATTTGGATGTATGAATCTATCGTTTTGGGATTATAATTGAATATAGCTATTCTCTTATGCGTTAAACCCTAACCATCTGCGGGCTTGCGTCAGTGCCGCCCGCCATCGGAAGGGTAAACGCTCGTGAGAAAATTTCTCTTTTAAGTTATATTGTTAATTTGTATTGATAAAGTTAAATTGAGAAATAGTGTGGTGAAAAAAAACATATAAATGTACAACCCAAACCACATACCATAAGCACTTCCTAACGCGTGCAACTTTTATAATTTATTGATTGCAAAGCGAAATCCAAGAATTAATATTAATTTAACATTATCTCAGAATAGCATTTAAATCAAGCCTGCCTATCTAGTGTAATCGGATAGTGGTTTCTAGGAAATTAATTATATTTTCACAAACAAACCGAGATTCATCTTTAATTTCAAATAATTATAAAAGTTGCGCTCGTTAGTAGCACGAGTGTTTAATCGTGCTGTATGCAATAGGAGATAGATAGAGTCATTTACTTGGCAGGTCTAATAATATATTTTCTCACTTCAACACAATTTTTCTCAAATTTAATTTAACAATATAAATTTAATAATACAAATTTAAAGGCAATATTTCTCACGAGCGTTTACCCTTCCACAGTAACACGAGTAAATACTCGTGTTGTATGCAATAGCGTGCGGCACAGACGCAAGCACGCAAGTGGTTAGGGTTTAACGCATAAGAGAATAGGCTAAAAATCAATTATAATCCAAAAATAATAGATTTACACATCCAAACTCTAAAATTGAATACAACGTCACTCAGGCACGTTTAAATCGAATGCGAATTATGACGTTGACACGATACCCGCGACCCATTATAATGGCAACCATGAACACAACACACCACGCACCACGCAACAAATGGTGTGTCAACCAAAATTTTTGGTTGACAGGTTCAAATGAATAGTTTACAATACTCACCTAACTGAAGGAATTACTCTAATGGCAATCCAAGTGCATTTACCAAACGGTGTTGACACAACTAGATTGTGTGGATATTTCGCAACAAAAAATACCACAACGCACATTACCTTTAGCTCACTTGCTGAATTTGTAGCATATTACGAATTCAGAAACGATAGTGGAATACCACGCTATGAAATTGAGATGGATTTGCCAGATGATCTGACGGGTGGTACGCTTTCACATCGGGCTCATTGCTATTATGAGATTATTCTTTCTAAAACGGCGGCAATATTTATGTTGTTTCCGAATGCTTTAGTAGTGATTAATTTGTATTAGTAGATTAAACTATGATTGATTTACGACGGGGATTGATTGTTTTTCAATCCCCAATAACTTACAACAAAACAAGGAATAAACGCATGTCCCAAAACCAATCTACAGAGTGGTTTATCAGTAAAAATGCTACTCACTACGATACCAAAGAAATCAGCATTGAGAGATGAATAGCCATGCACCAAGCCTGAATCTGCTGGAAAAGCCGTGATACAACATTGTATTTTAAAGAAACCAGTACCACTGCCTTCACCATCAGACATAAAAAGAAAATACAAAACAGGTACACCTTGCCTGTTTGTTTTGCAGCAGTTGGCAGATGATACAGGAATTAGTGATTTATTTACAATGCGTAGTTCTAAATGTAAGTGGAAAGGAGATTTTGCTGAACAAGACAATATTGACCGTAAACATGATATAGCTGAACATTTAGGTTTTTTTCCAATGCAATACAATATTGAATAAATAAAATCTGTTGACAATTTAAACAAAAAGCTGTAGAATACCAACATAAAACTTAACAATCATTTAATTATACAAAGGAAATACAATGTCATATACTACTCTCGATAATTCACTTAAATTCACTTTTTTATCTGAACCTTACCATACTTCTGCGTTGGTAGTGGTAGGATATTCTATTGATTATGATCCTGTTGCCAAAAAGAAAAAAACAATTTCTCTACCTGAAGAATTGAAACAGCATAAAAACATACTTACAATTGATGATAGTGGTGATCTGGCTAATCACATGCTTGCACAAAACAAATTGCCGTATTTTACTGAAACTTCAAAATATTTACTTGTCGTAACTGATAAAAATAATTTTAATCAGATTGAGAATATAATTAATGATGCAACCAAACCACAATATGGTTTAGCGTAAAACATATTTGTCGATTTTTATAAAAAGGCGCATTTTAAATAGTGATTTAGATACACACCACAATCAAATGGAGACTCAAATGAAAGCAACAAAGAAGTTCTACACAGGCGAGCATAGCAAACAGGTAGGCGAAACAAACATCGAAGTTTGCAACCGTTACCCGCAGGCAGGTTCGTATTGGGATGAAAGTGCAGTTTTATGGCAAATATTCAGATTTGATTACATGGATATAAACGGTAATTTTTATCCTGTTGCTGTCAATGATGAATGCGTTTTAACATGCGAGGCAAAACAAATGGATGAAGGAGATGGTCAAATACACCAATTTATTGTTGAGTGGCTAGACGGGTCGCCATCTGATGAATTAATCTACAAAACTCAAGCCTGAGTAGAATGTTAATCCTGTAGTCGAAAACAACCGCTAAATAAATTTATTTAGCGGTTGTTTTGTTTGAGGTATTTCAAATTTAAACAGCGTCACCCATTCATTACAATGTGAATTATGACATTGACACGTTACGACCGTCCCGTTATAATGGCAACCATGAACACCGATGCAACAACGCAACGGTAACACACTTACAAAAAAGGTGAATGACATGGCGAACAATATTATGGGATTAAACATGTTGTCTGAGCCATACACTTTAGGACACACTGCAATTATCGGATTTTGTATAGATCACACTCCGTTTAAAGATGAGAAAAAGAAGATTGAATTACCGCGAGAATTAAAGCGGTTTGAGAATTTGCTTATTATTGTCAATAATGATGACCATGATGATTTAGTGGTAAAAATGACGATAGCAGGCTATTTACCTGAACCGGGTGGTCGTCATATAGTTAAGTTTATATTGATTGCAACAGAGTCAAAAAATTTACCAATTATTTGGGATGTAATCAAACCGGTTGAAAAACCAGTAATAAGCCCGTATTCTTTTTGCTGAAAACACGTATTGTTGGTTGTTAAATAAGAATATCAAAATTTATTTGACAACCAATCAAAACTTCAGTATAATGTTCTGAAATTGGGCAATTTAGGTTCGATTCCTAAATTTTGGCATGGTTGACACCACATCGGTATATCCGAAGCGGGCATATCCCGTAAGTGGACTAGCATGGTTTGCTTTACCAGTTCAATTCTGGTCGCCCATTCATTTCTATTCTAACTTACAGTTGGTACACAATGAACAAAGAAATCACCTTAGCTTTCGATAATAGCTCATCAACTATGTATTGGTGGAAAGAGGCTTTTAACGAAACAGTAATTGAATTTCAAAAATTAGGCTTTGATGTTGTTACATTAAACAGTGATGAAATGGGATTAGCTGACAAATCAAAACCATTAATCTTATTCAGTGATTGTATGAGTCATAAGTTTGGGCAGATTTTAAAACAACTCGAAATCCATAGTGCAGGTGCGTTAGTTTGCTTAATTAATCCTGTTTTTATTGGTGTGTCTGCATTAAATTATGCTTTAAAATCTAGGATTTTTCCAAATGGAAGTGGAAATGAATATAACAATTCATTCACAATTTGGGACTGGGATAAAAAAGATGTCCCTAACGGATTGGTATTGCCTTATGTTACAGGTACAGGTTTAAATTGTATTGCATATTTAATGGGTGCTGATCCTTTTGACTTGGTGTATCTCACAAAAAATAATGTGTGGGTTGATTGTTTGGTTTTTGATAAACATGATGTTTTTATAAAAAAATATAATGAAGACCATGCACAACGATCATACACCAAAGACAATACTGCGGAATATCTAGTAGCATCTTTTTATGCGAGATATCGGAGAGAACATGGAATGTTTGATCTTCACGAGCTTGTGGAATCATTAGCAAACCAGAAGTTAAAAGATTTTGATGTGGAAACAATTATGAAATATGTTAAACCATGTGTTCATGATAATAATCCACGCATATTACCATATTTAATATCACACTTTTTGCTGGGTAGTGGATTAGTTTATATATCAAAATTTGATTTATCCAATCCTGCAAATACAAGATATTCTTTTTATGAGGGAGTGGTTGATAACATATTATCTTCAAATAGTGGATTTAATACAAGAAAATCAATGTTACGATTTGTGTTATCATTACAAGGATATAATGAATGGGATTATGATAAAATAGGTTTTAGTGAAGAATGCTACTATCTTGCAAGAATCCTAGATGTCGGGATTAATGACGCACAACAATTGTTGGATACTAACAAGCATTTATGCGATAAAGATTTTGCATCGGTTGTTTCTAAATCACCATTGTCTAAAGTATTGTTTTCAGCTAGAAAAAATGATACTGACATTAGAATTGAATGGTTAAAACTTGAGTTTGTAATTGCCAAGAAATTGCTGTTTGTTTTGGTGCGTGAGAATCCAGTTAAGTACAAAAAATACTTGACTTTAGTACATTAGAATGAGCCATAATTAATTGCGTGTTTAGCTCAATTGGTTATGCTCAATTGGTTATGGCAAACAAATCATATTGTTAAACTAAAATGGGTAAATACATTGGACTTATCTATAAGCGGTTTTATTGTTTGGATGTTTAATCTTCCACTAAAGGATTGATTTTCTTTACTTGGATTTTCAATTTACATAACATTGTGTTTATGTATTATTGCTTTTCAAATATGGTATTTATACGATTATTACTATGGAGAATCTGAAAAAGAAGATGATTGACAACACAAACAAAATTAGTTATAATGTGTTTTAATTGATGTGAAATAACAATTAAAAACACAGATTGAAAATCACCACGCGCTCGTAGCTCAATTGGATAGAGCAATAACCTCCTAAGTTATAGGTTGTGGGTTCGATTCCCGCCGAGCGCACCAAATTTACTACTAATTTAATATAGGCAATAATATGATGAATCACATTAACAGTGTTATAGCCTTATATCTCTCAAAGAAAGGAGAGATTCAAGAAGATGGCAGTTTTGCGATTAAAGCTGAGTCAGATGAAGACTTATGGGTGACTATACACCTTTTACCCACCAACAATGGGTGGTCTATTGTTCATATTACCGTAGAACATGATGACAGTGGAAAAGATACTAAAGCATGGTTAAGATGTTCAAGAGTTGCTGAATGGACTGGCAATCAACCCATCACGCAAATGTCAGAGGTAATAAATATATTTTCTGGTTTTTATGATAAAACAGCAGAGGAAATAATTAAATTAATTTAATTGAGTTATTTGTTGGATATAATGCCGCGTAAACTAAAGAGATCATTAAATAATATGCCAATAGAACAACAAGGCTTTGGTTTGATAAGACAACCAAGTATTGATTTAGTAGTAATTCTTAAATCGAAAGATAATGAAGACATAGAATTAATTTATGAGATCATCATAAATAAGTATTCTCAAAATAACTCTAACGACAATCCTATTGTTTTTAGTGGGTTAGAATTTAAATTTTATTTAGGTAAGGATGTTCAGGAATATACCGGAGATACCGAAGGAAATAAAGATGAAATCGTACTGCTATATGGCAGTTTAGTTTCTGGTTATGGTGGTAGATGCTATGAAAGAATTACATTGGAAAATATTATCTCAACCAAAGATAGTATTCTATCTGCTTTATCGCAAATAATTACTGATTATAATTTAGATGCAAGCATTGAATTATTGCCTGTATATGATTTTTAAATTCATTTTACTGTTGTTAGTTGACAACCATTTGCAAACATCTTAAAACACGATTAATAGGATTAATATAATGGGAACGGGAATAAATGAAAACGATCTTCCTGTGCAAAGAAGAAATTTCAAGCCTAGTCAATTTCTGTTTTTAAAGAAAACAATTCAAGATACATACTTAGATGACGTTGCATTTGTTGCTATTAAACTTCTGAAGTACATGGTAGAAAAATATGACGATAATTTTAAATTATTGGATATGAATTTTAATATCGTCGATAAAGATGATTCAGGTGAATATCATCCGCATGAATTTGACAGACATGATTTTGAAGTGTGGCTACAATGGGATATGACTGATGGTTCAGTGGATGCTAAAGATGTGGATAAACATTTTGCTGCTATCTATTTTATAAAAAATAATTGCAGTAAACATTATAACTTTGTGACAAAGTATCTCGCAAATTCAGATTATGCTTGGAGTTTTTTGTGTGGCAGAGTTGAAGAAACAGAATTGTTAAAGACAAGGGTATCTGAACGCTCAGATTAAGCAAGGAAAGCCGTGTTATCTAATATATTAATGATAATACGGCTTTCTTACGTGTTATAGTTAAAGCTGATTTAGCAGATCATACAATCTCATTGATGAAGTTTTCAACATCAATATATGCTTGTTTAAGTGCTTTACTCATTAAAATGCAATCAGGTTTTACATAGAGGTAGTTAGCAAGTTCAAACGCATAAATTTCTGCTGCATCGAGTGCAGAGGATTTGTTTTTAGTCTGTGTTGCTAACCATAGCATTTTATTGGCTTCAGGTTCATACAAAACTCTACCAAAATAGCATGGCGTTTTAACCAACAACTTGTCCTTATAAGTTATAGCTATATCAGATGCAACCAACAACTGATCATCTGTTGCGGAATCGCTCAAAAAAACAGCCAATGCAGAATCCACAGGCTTTGCAAAATTCAAGCCGTATAATTCTAAAACCTGTTGAGTCATTTTTGCAATGACTATCCTTTGTTGAATTGCATTCATTGCAATTAATTTTTTTTGTAGTTCTGGACTGGCTTTAATATCTCTTAACATATAGAATCTGTTACCTTTTAGTTGTGGAAATGGTTTATTTGTATTGTAGTGTAACCGACATATCAATGTCAACAAAACACATATTCAATGGCACTATGGCGAACAATAGCGCACTTTTTGCCATGAATATAGCTCACATAAAAACTCACATTAGGTTCGTTTTTTAATGATGGTTTTGTTCCAAACATGTTGTTTAACTCACGGTAATCGACATACTTGATCACCGTGCTATACTTAGCCTCTCTTGCTTCATCCATCATGGCGATGATAACATCACCATCAATCTGCGTACAATTACCATAATATTGCATTTTCATTGGCTTCCTCCCTGTTGCAATTAAAATTGACTTCATGTTTGTCACCGTTGCGTTGTTGCATTGGTGTGTTGCATGGGTGGCACGGTGTTTTTTTACCGTACCACATGCAATATTATAACGGGACGGACGGAACGTGTCAATGTCATAATCCACTTCCCGTTTCAAACAAATACTACGGATAAAAACATTGGTATGCAATTATAAATTGATAATTATACAAATGACACGTTTTTTTTGAGCTTATATCTGATGTCAGCATAATCTAGCAGTTTGTACAGCGTTTCTCTTGTATTTGCTTTATCTGTGATTTCGGCTCTAATGCCAATACGCTCTAATTTTATCAGCAATTGTTCGTGTTCACTATCAAACATTTCCAATAAAACATTCACTTCAACAAAGCCTGACTGTGCAATTTCATCTACAAACCAAGCAAAGCCAGTTTTTTCTATTTGATTGCCTTTGCTGTTACGGACAATCAATCCAGATTTTAGTGGGTTCTCTCGGTTAGCATCAAAACCGATAGATGCTACCATACGTCCATTTGTACTACTTGTCACATAGAAGCAATTTTGTTTTGCATCAAATGATGTTTCAAGTGAGACATTGCGATAGATTTCACGCATTTTCTTTCCTGTGTTGTTGTATTGATGGTTTGTTGTGGTGTTGACGTGCATTATAAATACAAATTGCAACTATGTCAACACCTTTTTGTGGTTAATTTCTACACTACTTTTGGTTTGTATAAACCATCTTTGTTATATTCTATTGGTAACACATCCGTGTTATCCAATATTTCCGCAAATTTCTTTACGAATAATGTGATTTTTTGAGGAGACATTCTTTTCAATGCCTCGTACAATGCGTCATACATGTCATGCTCGCGCACCCACGTAATTGGTGTCGTTTTTGTTGGTGAATCAAAACAAAAACTGGGCGATAATCCCTCAATAAGATGTCTAACAGATTCCAACGCTGCGTCATCCGCGTTTTGCACGTACCTATATTCTGGTTGGCATTCTTTTAAAGAACTTATGGAGATTTCTCCCCTCAGATATTGATTTACTGCTATCAATGCTTTCTCTGCCTCATCTTTTACAATGTCACTTGGTGTTTGCCAAGACAAAATTTCTGCCACAAATTTTGCAAAGATTACGTCTCCACCATACATCGAATATACGGCATTCAGGGCTTGTTCATGCCCGCACAATTTCAATATGAGTGATATGGGTATTTCCTTGTCTTTAAGGAAACCCTCTGCTCGTAGTTTCTTTACTACGAAACGGCTCACCATTATATCTCTATCCATTCTTAAGTTAGCTAATGAAGTCGTGTATTTCATGATAAAATTCCTTGATTGTTCTATTTGTTTGATGGTGTAATTTTACACCGTTTGTTTGAACATGTCAACCGATTTTTTTTTGGTTGCCACACCCGTTTGTTGCGTGGTGTGTTCATGGTTGCCGGTGACACGGTTGTATCGTGGCATGTGCAACATTGTAACCCGACCGTCGTATCGTGTCAATGTTATAATTCACATTCCATTTCAAACGACTGCTATGCGTTGTAGCGGCTAAAAACACGGCTAGAATCAATTTTGTGTTTTGAATGTGTAAACATATCGTTTTAGAATTATAATCAAATTTAGCCTTTTCTCTTATGCGTTAAACCCTAACCACTTGCGTGCTTATGCGGTCGCCGCACGCAGTGGAAGGGTAAACGCTAGTGAGAAATTTTTCACTTTAAAGTTATATTGTTAAATTTGTATTAATAAATTAAGTTTGAGAAGAAATGTGTTGAGGTGAGGTGAGAAAATTATTATATGCACACCAACCTAGACCAAAGCCCCGCCCATCTCCTAACGCGCGCAACTTTTATAATTATTTGAAATTGAAAACGAATTTCGACTTTCTTGTTAAAATATCATTAAAATCCTAGAAACATGTGATTAACAAATTTCATTTTTACAGGCTTCCTAGAAATCGTGTTTTTTAATGATAAATTAATATGAGAACGTGAATTTGATTTTATTTTCAGCGAATTACAAAAAGTGCGCGCGTTAGTAGCACGAGTGTTTAATCGTGCTGTATGCAATAGGAGATAGATATTCATGTTTTACAGGGTAGGTCTGGATATATATAATTTTCTCACCTCAACACATTTTTTCTCAAACTTAATTTAACAATATAACTTTAAAGTGAAAAATTTCTCACTAGCGTTTACCATTCCACTGCGTGCGGCGACCGCATAAGCACGCAAGTGGTTAGGGTTTAACGCATAAGAGAAAAGGCTAAATTTGATTATAATTCTAAAACGATAGATTTACACATTCAAAACACAAAATTGAATCTAGCCCTGTTTTTAGACATTACAACGCATAGCAGTTGTTTGAAACGTGATGTGAATTATGACATTGACACGATACAACCGTGTCACCGGCAACCATGAACACAACACGCAACAAACGGGTGTGGCAACCAAAAAAATCGGTTGACATGTTCAAAAGAATGAAGTAAAATACATCAAAAATTACGGAGTCAATCATGACAAAAACCGACGCTATTACTAACGACATTCGTATTGTTATGGAAAAATTCAAGGAGAAAACGTATCAAAAAAATATTAGTTGTTGCAGTATTGCTAATACATCAAATTTTGATTTGACGTTTTTACCAAGCGCAGACGGGATTTTATCTGGTATCTTAATCCCAGAAAAAAAGTTGTTAAAGTCTGCATCTATTTATTATGAAAACAATAAGTTTGATTTTGAACTTGAGTATAATTTATTAAACCCCGCCGGCAGATTTAATGTAATGAATCTTTGTGATGTAATTGAAATTGAAAGTAATGGCTTCCCTTCGTCACGTCACTTGATTACCAATGTTTATCCTGATTTTGACGTGGCTATGTTTATGCTACCGTACATTCTTAATTTAAATTCTGAATTAATAAATGGCGAGCCGCGTTACCAAGTGCGATTTAATTATATGCTGCCCAAAGAAAAACAGTTGGGTAATAATGATGTTTGTCTTGTGGTGTTGGATAGACAGACTGGTAATGTGTACACTAAATCACGTTTATATCGAGCGTATCACGACATGTATAATGGAGTGATGTTTAAATTGGATTTAGTACCAATAACATTACAAGATTTGGATTAGCTGTAATGTAGTCAACTGGTTTTTAATAAATCAGTTGACACACCAATCTCAATCAGTTACAATAATAATGTCAATCCAAAACAAAGGAAAATATGAATTATAACATTGACACGATCCCCACGATGGGTTATAATTTGCCACATCGACAACATCCAAACACAACGCAAAACTTGGTTGTCAGATAGAAATGTTGCAAATTAACCACAGGAATGTATTAATATATGATATTCAAAATTGATGTTTTTCGTGATATGTTAAAAAAGCTCATGCTGTCTGAGCATGGATATACTGGAAAAGTTATATTTAGCTTTGACAGTAAAGGGTTTAGCATTGCAAATAACAATGTTGTTATTTCTGTTGATAAACTGCAATACGACGATTGTTGTTTTTTATTGACAGGCGAGGATTTAGGTGTCCTTGTTAAGTCTTTAAAATCAACGGCATCAAAAAAATCGACTGTTGAACTATCGCTTGTAAAAAAAACCGATTCTGTAGATATGAATGTGAGAGTTTCTCTAATCTCACAAAAAAAATCAGAATGCAAATCGGAATGCAATTTGAATTTATCGTACTACAAAAATAACGAAGTCGAAAACGTTGAAAAAACAACGTTTAAAATATGTGATATAAAACACTTCACTGAAGTAGCTGCAAATTTATGCGGCGTGGCGAACGAACAAAACGCTCCGCAACATGAATTAATTGCAGTATATAGTGACTGCAAAACGGAGAACCCTTTATTGTCATTCCTTACTGCCAACAGGGTAGTGGCTGTAAAATTCAATGGTATAATGATGTATTGCGATGGTGATTTTGGCATTTTTGAGAATATGCAATCCGAATACTCGTTGTCAAACAAAATGGTGGGCATTCCCACTGTATATCTAAAACTTATTGCAGAGTTTGCTGGCAATGAACAGACTGAACTTTCTTTTTACAAAAAGGAAGGTGTCCCAATGTTTAGCTGGATAGGTAGCTCAATTGCTATATATGGTCGTCTCGCACAGGCTTTAAATATTAATCGTGTAATGCCACTTCGAGAACCAACATTAAACCAGTTTTTTCGCAGTGAACATGTGGACGAATCAAGATTGTCAGTGAACGTGCAAAAGTTGCACGATCTAATTGATGAAACCAATAAAAATTATTCTGCTACTACACAAGGTACTACACAAGGTAAACAAAAAACACCACAACGTAATCCATTGCTTATCGCAATAAATCATGGTATTGTTAGTTGTGCCACAACACGTCATGAAAAAGACCCTACGTTAATGAGCGAGTTGCGTAGCGATGTGTTTAACTTTATTGGTGGGTGTGAAAATTTGAACAGTGTGATTCCGATTCAAGATTTATTGATGGTTTTGAGTCATGTGGACGACAAAGGAATAGAAGTATTCGCAACAGAACGTAATAGAAACAGCAATGCAATACAGGTGATTCCATTTGGAGTTTATTTTCCAAATTATGATGGTTATGCAGTAATATCCACCATTTTAGGCATGGAAGGTCAGTTTGAACAAATTGGAATT
>Ga0316611_1000553_pt1 | contig 12589 bp, 12 predicted proteins | sample MIS2016202_MG_FD_207675 | JGI IMG/M metagenome (GOLD analysis project Ga0316611, IMG submission 207675) | Microbial mat bacterial communities from Middle Island sinkhole, Lake Huron, Michigan, United States - MIS.2016.202 | ecosystem: Environmental > Aquatic > Freshwater > Lake > Sediment... | reverse complement strand
TTTTTGAATAAATTGGAAATTAGATTTGAACTGCGTAACTCCTATAGAAATTAAAAAAAGCTGAAGCCGTCCGTCGGGTGATGTACAAAATTGCCCAGTTGCCCCAGAAGAAACGTGCCGACATGTCGGAAAAATTGGCAATTCTGATGGGATTACGTCCGACAGAATTACCAAAATTAATTCAAAAGGAGGCGACCATGCCAATTACAGTTGATTTAGAGGAAAATCCGTTATTCGTAGAAATTTTTGAACGCTATACGCAGCGCGGTGAACAACGTGGAATCCAAATTGGCGAACAACGCGCTAAAATCACAATGCTACGTCGGTTGTTGGAAAAACGTTTTGGAGAATTGCCAAATTGGGTCAATGTTCGGTTGGAACAAGCCACAGCCCCTGAATTAGAACGTTGGAGTTTAACATTCCTTGACGTGACTCGTTTAGAAGATGTATTTTAAAGAAGATGAATAAATCCAACTACAAGATATTCATCTCACGCGCTTTGAAATGATAGTTCATTGTTTTTTAGGTGAAGTTGTTGGACTCTGATGATTTTAAAGATGATTTTAAAATTTTACTAGAAATTAAAAAAATTTCGCCTTTTAGATTTCCAAATTCATAGGATTTGCTCAATTCCATGTTTAAACATATACGAGGTTGGTTTTCAAACGATTTATCCATCGATTTAGGGACAGCGAATACGCTCATTTATGCACGCGGTCAAGGAATTGTACTTGATGAACCTTCGGTGGTTGCCATTCGACAGGGACGTGAGGGGAATGGAGCAAAAACGATTGCTGCCGTGGGTTCTGAAGCAAAACTAATGCTTGGACGCACACCGGGAAACATCCTTGCAATTCGTCCGATGAAAGATGGCGTGATTGCCGATTTCACCGTCACTGAAAAAATGTTGCAATATTTTATTCACAAAGTGCATCAAACGCGGTTTTTGCGTCCATCGCCGCGAGTATTGATTTCTGTGCCTTGTGGCTCAACTCAGGTGGAACGGCGCGCGATTCGAGAATCTGCAATGGGAGCGGGGGCGCGAGATGTATTTTTGATAGAAGAGCCGATGGCGGCAGCGATAGGGTCGGGAATGCCAGTCAGTGATCCTACAGGGTCGATGGTGGTTGATATCGGAGGAGGCACGACGGAAGTGGGGATTATTTCATTGAACGGAATGGTTTATTCTGAATCGATTCGGGTGGGTGGAGATCGCTTTGATGAAGCCATTGTTGCCTACGTGCGTCGTCATTACAGCACATTGATTGGGGAAGCGACCGCAGAACGGATTAAACACGAAATTGGTTCAGCTTTTCCGGGCAAAGAAATTCGTGAAATTCAAGTGCGGGGACGTAATTTAGCCGAAGGGATTCCGCGCAGTTTCAAACTCAATAGCAATGAAGTGCTCGAAGCGTTACAAGAACCACTTGCTGCCATTGTTGCTGCGGTGAAAACTGCGTTAGAAAAAACTCCGCCAGAATTGGGTTCAGACATTGCGGAAAAAGGCATGGTTCTCACAGGAGGCGGGGCATTACTCACCAATATTGACCGATTGCTCATGGAAGAAACCAATTTACCCGTCGTTATCGCAGATGATCCTCTCACTTGTGTGGCGCGCGGGGGCGGTCGGGCGTTGGAAATGATGGACGAAAATGGCATTGATACTTTTACGCTCAATGCAGCTTAAGCCCTATAGCCATATAGTTGCATCGGGAATTGAGAATGAATAACCAAACTGTCGCCAACTATTTTGTAGAAAATCGCTAACCAACAGTTTTTAGATTAAAAAAGTTTGCCTGCTGTGAAATTCAATTTAAACTCAAAATGTTAGCATGTTTTGGCGAAGGTGTTCAATGACGCTGCAATGTTTAGATAGTGCCCCATTCATCAAAATTTTCAAGATTGAACCGATTGATTTGACGGATGGTTCATCACTGACCGCAACCCAATTTTTCATTCGTCATTCCCATGATGCTGCTATTGATTGAATATGAAGCCACTATTTAAAAAAGGACCCTCTGCGACACTTCGCATTATCCTGCTTGGCATACTCTCTCTGGTCTTAATGATGTTTGACCACCGCTCAGGATATTTACAGCAAGTGCGCGCCTATCTCTCTGTCGCTATTTATCCAATTGAATATGCTGTTATTTTTCCCGTCAAAGCAGGGCAATGGTTATCGGCAAATTTTGGACCACGCTGGGCACTGATTGAACAAAATGCCAAACTCCATGAAGAAAATCTCAGTTTGCGCTTCACATTACAAAAATTTGAAGACTTAAAAACCGAAAATGAGCGGTTACGCAGCTTATTAGATTCCACTACCAAAATCACGCAAGATAAAGTCTTGGTTGCTGAAGTGTTGGCAATGGATTTAGACCCATTCACTCGCAAACTTAAGATTAACAAAGGGGCACAACACGGTGTTTTTGAAGGACAACCGGTGATCGATGCACAAGGTGTCATGGGACAAATCACGCGTGTGAGTCCCCTTTCTAGTGTCGTCATGTTAGTCACGGATCCCAATCATGCCTTACCGGTGCAAGTGGTTCGCAATGGGCAACGCACAATCGCTGTGGGTATGGGCGCGACCAATCGGTTGGCATTATCCTATATTCCGAATAATTCAGCGAATAAAGGCGATATTACCATTGGCGATGTCTTGGTAACTTCTGGAATCGGTGGACAATTTCCATCGGGTTATCCGGTGGGCAAGGTGATCGAGGTCAATTTGGACATTGGACAACCGTATGCGCAAGTGCAAGCCCTGCCCAGTGCCTCGTTAGAACGCAATCGTGAAGTGCTGCTGGTCTGGACGAATCCGCAACCGATTGACGACAAAGCAGAAATGGACAAAGCATCGCAACCTGTTGATAAACCCAAAGTTGAACCCACGCATTTTAAACAAGAAGCCAAACCCCGATAGCAGCACAGTTGCAGAATTTTTCGATGCAAATAAACCAGTTATCATCAAATTTCATCCGATTCGACATACTCAAACATGGATAACGACGAAAAAATCCCGCGTCTCTCCCAATTTTGCTAGAATTTCAGTCGCATTCATGATTGTTGGCGACGTTTGCAGAATCAAAGAACCAACGATTGCTTCGGATTTTTCGATAACCTATTTGAACATTGCCCAACAATTGACGAATTTGTGATGATAACTTTTTGATCAAGCTGATTATTGCAATTAACCGCTACCATAATATTGATTTAAGTCATCACTGTCAACTGACCACGACCCAACTTTGCGGTGCAGCGATTGTTCAGCCAATACTTTGATTTCTTGATTTATTTTCTCAACGAGGTTCAGTATGATTATCGTGACTGGTGGTGCTGGATTTATTGGCAGTAATTTGATTAAATCGCTCAATGAACGTGGATATCAAAAAATTCTCGCGGTGGATGATCTCACGCAAGGGCAAAAATTTCAAAACTTAGTGGATTGTAATATCTATGATTTTGAAGATAAAAAAGCTTTTTTAGACCTGATCAGCAAACGCAGTTATTTTGCCGCCACAGTTGATGCCGTATTTCATCAAGGGGCTTGCTCCACCACTACCGAATGGGATGGCAAATACATGATGCAAAATAATTACGAGTATTCTAAATCATTGATGCAATACTGTTTAGCCAAGAAAATCCCATTTATTTACGCCTCCAGTGCTTCCGTGTATGGTGACGGTAAAATTTTTAAAGAACAACGTTCTCATGAATCGCCGCTAAATGTTTATGGCTATTCTAAATTTTTATTTGATCAATACATTCGTGAATATTTACCGATTGTGACTTCTCAAATTGTCGGATTGCGCTATTTTAACGTTTATGGACCTCGTGAGCAACACAAAGCAAGTATGGCAAGCGTGGCATATCATTTTAATCAACAATTATTGCAACACGGAAAAGTCAAACTATTCAAAGGCTGCGATGGTTACCATGATGGTGAACAACGGCGGGATTTTATCTACGTGCAAGACGTGGTTGATGTGAATATCTGGTTTTTTGAACATCCCAATAAATCAGGAATTATCAACGTTGGGACGGGGCGCAGTCAGACTTTTAACGATGTTGCCAATGCGGTGATTGAGTGGCACGGGCGGGGGGAAATTGAATATGTTGATTTTCCAGAAAATTTAAAAGGTCGCTATCAAAGTTTTACCCAAGCAGACATCAATTCACTCCGAAATATTGGTTATCCTCATCCCTTCAAAACGGTGGAACAAGGGGTGCGCTCCTATTTAGATTGGCTGAATCGAAATTTGTAATTTATTGAAAATTCACTGGTGACAACTTTTCTTGATTTAGGGGAAGGTATTTAGGTATCGACAGATTGATTTTTTGTAATATATCGTGATAAAGCGATGTGTTAGGCATTTCACCTGTCATTTTTAAATCGTAATATCCTTGATAACACGACCTTAAAACCAATCAATAGAAGAGGAAATATGTCATTAACCGATGATTTATTGAAACGGCTAGATTTCTTAGAACTTGAACAAGATCGGCAACAAGAGGAAGTGATTAACCTTGCGGAAGAAATTTCTCCAGAAATTGGGTTGAAAATGGAGAACATTAACGTAAAGAAATCAACGAAGGGTTATGTTGTTTTGCTGGAATTTGCGGATGCCCCCGTGAGCGAATGGTCAGATGAAACCAATGGTTGGCGGAGTAAAAATTTAGGGAGTCGTTATACGTCTATTCAACAAGCCGATAAGAAACTTGCGATTCTTAAGCAAAAATGGCCTGATTATCCGTTAAGAATTGGATTGATTACCTGATGTTCCTCAAACACATCATTTATGCAGTCTTTGGTGGAATCCAAATTTGAGTTTGGACTTCGATAAGGAAAATTCAAATTTGGAACGAATGAGGCAAATGAAAAATTTATTGATTATTCTGTATATTACCGCGTTGGGATTTATGGCATTGTATGCTCCTCAGCCTCTTTTGCCCCTGTTGAGTGAAGAGTTACATGTTAATATCACCCAAATCTCCCTGCTTATCAGCGTCACTTTATTTCCCCTCAGTCTCGCTCCAATTTTATACGGTTTTATTTTAGAATCTGTCCCTTCAAAAGCCATGCTGAAAACGGCAATTCTGTGGCTCGCACTCAGCGAATTGGGATTTTTATGGCTGACCGACTTTTGGCTATTGGTGGGCATTCGATTTTGGCAAGGTCTGTTATTGCCTGCTATTTTTACCGCATTAGTAACTTATTTGTCGATGACCACCCCCGCCGCATCGATGCCACGAATTTTGTCATTTTACATTGCAACAACCATTTTTGGCGGATTTTTAGGTCGCTTCCTCGCCGGGATGATGGCAACCTATTCACATTGGCAATTTGTTTTTTTAATCATCATGTTAGGTTTATTATACGGTTATCGCTTATTATCACTTTTAGACAGCGACAGCCGCTTACACTTTGTGCGCCCCACCCGACAAAATATCCTTAATGCTCTGCGTAACCCTATCTATAATAAAATCTATTTGATCATTTTCTTGATATTTTTCTGCTTTGCCTCAATTTTAAACTCATTACCGTTTCGGATTACAGAATTGCAACATCATACTTCAGAATTAACGATTGCGATCATGTACGCCGGCTACCTCATCGGTATCGTGGTTGTTTTGAATAGCGGGCACATTAATCGTTGGTGTAAAGGTGAGAGTAATACCGTTTTTTTAGGAGCAACCGTATTTTTAAGCGCACTCTTATTATTCAATGTGCCTAGCGTTATCGTTATGTTTTTTAACATGTTTCTGTTATGTGCGGGGATGTTCTTGGTGCACGGCGTGTTGGCAGGTTATCTCAATCAACTTGCGACGCACGACAAAGGGATTGTCAATGGTATGTATATCGCATTGTATTACGCTGGCGGTTCATTAGGTTCATATCTTCCAGCATTTATCTATCGCGGTTTTGGTTGGAATGTATATCTACTATTTTTATGCTGCTTGGTTTTAATTGCAATGAGCATGGTGAAATTCTTAATCGTGTCTCACCGCGCTTGACGCTCAAGTGAATATTTAAATAGAGTTTTCAACATCTTTGGTGCGTGATGTCGCGTTTATTTTCCCTCGCTTGTTTTGTCAGATTCGTGCTTAAGCGCGTTATTTTCTTGATTTAAATTGATATTTATAAGCAATTTTTCGCCCAAACTCACGCGCCGGTCGTTCCAATCCATAGTGAAATAACAACGCGATAATCACCACCGTACTAGAATAAATCACGTAAGCCGTCCCGCCGGTCAATTGCCAACCTAACACATTGAATAATTTGGGAACAAAATGATGAAATAAATACACGCCATAACTGATATTTCCCATGAAGGCACAAATTGCCAATCCAATACGTTGCCGCAATAAAAATGGCAATAACACACACCCATAACCTACCGCCGCCAAAAAATTAAAATAGGCTTTGCTAAACAGATTGTTATCAATCTCTCCCTGTTGCATCACGAAACATGCCGCTAAAATACTTAAAATCATCATGCCCAAACCAAATATTGTCGCTACCCACATCGGATTAACTGATTGATGTTGATAAGTTAAATAAGCCTGATATAGATAAATTCCCACCCAAAATTCCAATAAAATTGCGGGAAGGTGAAATCGAAGAATCGTATAAATATTCGGTTGCGTCAACGGGGCAGCATGGGCAGCAATCCACAAGGTCAGCAGCAAACTTAACCAAAATAGCCAGTACAACGCATTTTTCAGCCGAGCCAACAAAAAAGCCAACAATGGCACACTGAGGTAAAATTCCATTTCGACGGGCAAACTCCAATACGCGGGATTGAAAAAAAAGGCTTCTTGAGTCGAATGGGTGGTATGCAGCAATAACAAATGTTTGATGAAAAATAACAAGTTATCTGGATGTGCCGCGGCAAGCATCAAGTACAACAGTAATGAAACGAAGTACAACGGATAGATTCGGAACAGGCGACGGATGGCATAGGCGCGCAGCGAAATCTGGGAAGAATAAATGATTTTTCCAAATACGAATCCACTGATAACAAAGAAAAAATCGACCCCTGTCCACAAAAAATTTAAAATATTCGGTTCCGTCGTAAAAAATACCGCATAATGCGAAGTAAGCACCATCCATGCTGCAACACCGCGAAAAAATTCAATGGCAGGATTCACAATCTATTTCCCTTATCGAATTAATATTCAATCAAATTAAAACGTTGGGAATGACAAATTTATTTTATCACAAACTTACCATAAAAAATGGCTACAGAATTTTAGAAAGTTGAACCGAAAGTACATTGCTTCCTAAAATCCTGTCAATGACTTTACAATGTTACTTTTCTTCAGTTTTCAATCGCATGTGTGGAAACAGTAACACATCACGAATTGATGGGCTATTTGTCAACAACATCACTAAACGATCAATCCCAATTCCCTCACCTGCCGTCGGTGGCAAACCATACTCCAATGCCCGAATGTAGTCCGCATCGTAGTGCATTGCCTCATCATCGCCCGCGGTTTTGGCATCGGCTTGTTGACGAAATCGCTCCGATTGATCTTCCGCGTCGTTCAATTCTGAAAAACCATTGGCAATTTCCCGCCCACCAATAAACAATTCAAACCGATCTGTAATACTTGCATCATGGTCATTGCGCCGCGCCAGTGGAGAAACTTCGGTCGGGTAGGCAGTGATAAATGTGGGATCGATGAGTTTAGTTTCGACTGTTTTTTCAAAGAGTTCCAACTGCAACTTGCCCAAGCTATCGTTTTCATTCACGGGAATCTCGAAGCGTTTGGCTAAAGCCCGCACAAAGGGTAACTTCGACAAATCTTCTAGGCGAATTTCTGGTTGATACCGGGCAATCGCTTCGGCAAGGGTCATCCGATTGAATTTTTTACCAAAATCAAAAATATCATCCTGATATGATACCAAGGTGGTGCCTAAAATTTCCTTGACCAAATCCCGCAGCAAATTTTCAGTCAAATCCATTAAATCATGGTAATTTGCGTAGGCTTGATAAAATTCGAGCATCGTAAATTCAGGATTATGTCGAGTTGATACGCCTTCGTTGCGAAAACTGCGATTTAATTCAAAAACCCGATCAAAGCCACCTACAACGAGCCGTTTTAAATACAATTCTGGCGCAATTCGCAAAAATAAGGGCATATCCAGTGCGTTGTGATGCGTGGTGAATGGACGAGCCGTCGCGCCGCCGGGAATCGGGTGCATCATTGGAGTTTCTACTTCGATAAATTCTTCTTTTTGCAAATAATTCCGAATGAAATTAATAATTTTAGAGCGGGTGATGAAGAGATGACGCGTTTCTTGGTTGACAATCAAATCCACGTAACGTTGTCGATAGCGAATTTCTTGATCCGTGAGTCCATGAAATTTATCTGGTAGTGGACGCAACGCCTTGGTTAATAAGCGTACATTGGAGGTTTTGATTGACAATTCGCCGGTCTTGGTCTTGAACAGCATCCCTTCGGCAGCAATGATATCCCCGATATCCCATTGTTTAAACGCTTCATATTTGCTTTCAGATACTTCTTCTTTTTTTACATAGAGTTGAATTCGTCCTGAACCGTCTTGCAAATCAACAAATGCTGCTTTTCCCATGATGCGACGTGTCATCATTCGCCCGGCAACCTTGGCTCGGACATTGCGAATTTCTAATATTTCGTTGCCTTCTGCGTCATATTCGCGATGTAACAGGGCGGCAGTACAATTAGGGCGAAAATCGTTAGGAAAAGCAACCTCTTCTTCGCGAATCTTGGCAAGTTTGGCGCGGCGTTGTGCAATTTGTTCGTTTTCGTCTAATTTTTGTTCAGTGACATCCGTCATAAGTCAAGCCTTTGGGGGAGAAATGAGGAATTATATATCAATTTTTGATAGTTTTGAGTTATTAGTTTTGAGTTGATTTTCCTCTGAAAACTCAGAACTAGAAACTAAAAACTCCTCAAATTGCCCAGTTTGGTGGGTTTGAATACGAAAATATCTGATTCAGACCACAGTGCATCCACAACTTTACTTCCCGGCTGCTGGGTCGATTGGCAGAAAATTGACGATGCTCGGATTAAATTAAAATCTGTTTATCCTAAAAACAAATCATGACAATGCACTAGACACTTCAGATAAATTTAGCTTTATTTTCAAGTTTTTGCAGACACAGTTGCGAGCGGATGACCACGACATATACCGCATGATGGACGCTGACTACACCGTTGTTGAAACATTCGTGGGGCTTTATCTTTCAACTGAAATTCAATAACCGCACATTCATGCTCACTCAAACTTTTAGAAAAATAGTGCATTCCCCCGCCTTTCGCGACAAAATATAAACTCTCTCCCTCCGCCGGATTCACTACTGCGTTGAGGGCATCTCTACCGGGCATGGCAATCGGTGTGGGAGGCAAGCCTTTGTTTACATAAGTGTTATACGGGTTTTTTAACGATAAATCATCCTTACGAATATTACCATCATAACTGCTACCCAGCGCGTAAATCACTGTCGGGTCAGTTTGTAATAACATTCCTTTTTGCAACCGCCGCACAAAAACTCCAGCAATTTGAGGACGTTCATCAGGCGCGCCGGTTTCTTTTTCTACCAAGGAAGCCAAAATTAATGCTTCATACGCTGTTTTTAAGGGTAACTCAGGACGACGTTTTTCCCATGCTGCATTCAGTTCCTTTACCATCTTGTCATACGCCCGCTGCAAAAATGCCACATCTGTCGTGCCTTCAGGAAAATGATAGGTATCAGGATAAAAGCGTCCTTCGGGGTGCTCATTCGGATGTCCGATTTTTTCCATGATTGTTTTTTCATCAGTATCATGCAAGGTGTGCGTCAAATCCGGCGATGCCATCACTGCGGCAATCACTTGGCGAAAATTCCATCCTTCTGGCAAGGTTAAGGTATATTGAATTGTTTTGCCCTCAATGAGAATATCAAGCAATTTTTGAGGCGTGGTGCCCACCGGAATCGCGTATTGTCCCGCCTTGATTTTCTGAGCTTTTCCTTCATAGCGCGCCAACCACACCCACGCCAATGCGGTCGGGTAATCAATCAAATGCAATTCCATAAAATAGATTGCTACTTGGGAAATATTGGTGTTCGGTTTCAGAGTGTAACGCATCTCAGTTTGCAATGGCATTGACGTATTCAATTGTAAATACAACCAATATCCGCTCCCCCCGACCGCTCCGGACAATGATAATAGAATAAAAACAGTCAATAAAATTTTTTTCAGCATAGTATTTGTCAACCAGTAATCTTAACCACTCATTTAGATGAAAAATTTGTCAGATACGTTTATTTTATCATGCAACATCGTGTTGTGTTCGACAAACTGACTGGTGACAAGTCGCAAATTTGATTTCTGCAAGATTTCAAAAATATGAATGATTTTAATGAATTAATTGCTAGAGTTGCGTCCTGTTACCGAAATAATTGATGAAATATTCTGCGTGCTTTGGTGGTTACGCCCTGACTTGAAATTGTTTCAAGTTTGCATTGGCTAATACTTCTAAGATATTTCGTTAGATTTCATTAACTAAAACGTAACAGGATATCACAACATTGATGTTAAAAATTGCGTGTAATGATGTAATTCGCCATCCATCGTAACGGATCCGCACCGGCAGCGAAATCGTCCAAACTTGCAATAGCTTGATTGACAAGACTTTGAGCCAATTGTTTTGATTCATTTAGCCCAATAATATTTGGATAAGTAGGTTTATGAAGGGCATCATCTGCCCCCGAAGTTTTCCCCAAAATCTCGGTACTGGCTTCGACATCTAAGATATCATCTTGAATTTGAAATGCTAATCCGATACATTTGGCATAATGATCTAAACATTCCAACTGTGCATCAGTGATATCAGGACAACTCAGCGCGCCCAATTTGACACTGGCACGAATCAATGCGCCGGTTTTATGGATGTGCATATTTTCTAACTCAGCGATATTTAACACTTTTCCAACCGATGCAATGTCTATCGCCTGTCCACCGACCATGCCGCGAGAACCACTGGCAAGCGTCAGCGTTTCAAGCATTTGCAATCGGCGCGCTGCGGGTACGGGAGAATTGTAATGGCTGAGCACGTAAAACGCCAAGGTTTGCAATGCGTCCCCCGCCAAAATCGCCGTCGCTTCGTCGAATGCAATGTGACAGGTGGGTTTGCCGCGCCGCAACATGTCATCGTCCATTGCCGGCAAGTCGTCATGAATCAGAGAATAGGCGTGAATAAATTCAATAGCACACGCAGGTGCATCAAGCCATTCTTCTTGAACATTCAATGTGTTACCCGCCAAATAGACGAGCAGGGGACGTACCCGTTTGCCTCCTTGCAACACTGAATAACGCATGGCTTCATGTAACCGGGTGGGTGGCATGGTGACTGGCGGCAACCATTTATTCAGTGCAATTTCAGTGCGTTGCTGCGTCAGTATCATTAAATTTTGCAAAGACATAATCGTTTATTTGTGGTCGAAATTGAAAATGAGGAGGGGTCAAGTGAAAATAATTAATTAAGTCAATATATTATCATTAGATAGCATTTTTCTGGGTTGATGAGATCACGCATCTTCATATCTATCTATTTGATATAACATCCAAACCAAAAATACACAGCCAACCATGAACCAGTACGCGCCAAATAGCCACAGTGTAAGCGGAATTGACATATAATAGCCACGCATACCACGAGAATAATAACTCGCCCCCTGATTGACCACCTTGGTTACAAATGGCACCGTTAACTCCTCAGACAACGGGATGTTAAGCAAGAAGCCAGCATGATTATAATATCGAATTGTCAACGTAAAACTAAAAAAAGCGAAGAAAAAATCGGCAGACAATAAAATCAATTTGATGATCCACAAAGTTTCATCACCATGTTCAACAAAATTAAAATGTTGTGAACTACCTGACAGTTTTTCTGTGGTCAAAATAAAATTAAGAATACCCAGTCCGACCACAATCGCTGTTGATGCTAAAAAAGACGCTGACATCGTCCAATTACGCAGAGTTTGTATCGCAAGAATATCTTTTTTTCCTATCATCACCGTCTCGACCCATTTTGCTCGCATGATGCGTGCCCGCCCAATAGAGGTAGAGAACGGCTGATAAATCAAACGGTGCCATATAAATAAATGATAAATCAGTAAAATACTGATGCCAGAACTAAAAAAAAGTGTTTCATTGGTAACTTGCATATCACCGTCGCTAGTTTCAATACTTGATTTTATGAACAATGGTTTGGACAGTTTCCTGTTTATATAGGTTTTAATCGCTAAAATACTGTCTGCATGAATCACATGATGAGTAATTGGTTGAGCATATCATTCAAAATTCACAAATAGAAGCTTGTCACACACGCATTATTCAAGTTGAACCGGGTTACAAGCTTATGTCCATAAAATTTTGAAAATTTACAAGCTATGCAACTGAATTAAAAGGCTGCATAACTTGTAAACTTGTCTTTAAATCGTTGTAGAGTTTTGCAGGGCGGGAATCTATTGAAAACGGGGTTAATCTTGCCAATTATCTAAACATACTGTGATTATCTGATGTAGTTTTGGAATTTTGTGAACTAACACATCCC
>Ga0316611_1000552_pt1 | contig 12593 bp, 10 predicted proteins | sample MIS2016202_MG_FD_207675 | JGI IMG/M metagenome (GOLD analysis project Ga0316611, IMG submission 207675) | Microbial mat bacterial communities from Middle Island sinkhole, Lake Huron, Michigan, United States - MIS.2016.202 | ecosystem: Environmental > Aquatic > Freshwater > Lake > Sediment... | reverse complement strand
AATTTGAATATTAACTTCTTTATTCTGAAATTCTTTCTTTTAAAACGCAAAGTAAAGAAAATAAATGAGCTAAAAAAACTTACTTCCCGAAACAGAAATTAATATTCGATATTTAATAGTGGTTAAGAGGTTATCAGGTACAGTATGGGAATAATTATTTTTAATTTTGGCATTACAGTTTTTTGAGTGGTAGGTGTAGCGTTTTCAAAAGCAGCTTTTTTTTTCATTTGAAATAAAAAATATTGAAAAACCTTTGTTCTCAAATGGTCACTTTAATGATAAAATAGTATACATACTCTATAATAGATTTAAAGGTTGACCATTTACCACTCTAAAAACTGTAATGCCATGATTATTTATCAAATATACAACTTTTTTTATCACTATCGTTTTAGAATAGAGCCATCAAAATTGACATTATGAGCCACAAAAATTCGTTCAGTAAGTAATTCTAAAACCTTCTCTGCAATGTCATCGAAGATTGGTGCATCTTTTACCATTTCATTATTAATTCCCGTTAACGCAAAAATGGGGAGCGGTATTTCTTTTTGTGGATTAACCAAAGTTTCAAAACGCTCAATTACCTGACTACCATCATGGATTATAATCGCAATTTCGGTAATGCGACTGCCACTAGCGTTTCCACCCGTGGTTTCAATATCTACTATAGCATATTCTAACTTCTTCATCTCTATTTGTCTAACATTAAATTTATTCTTTTTCGTACATGCTTTATAAATTCATTTTATGTCTCGGCAAATTAATTTCATGGGCTTGCGGATAAGGAAGTCTCTGGGTGCTGCTCACATCTTCCTTGATTTGTTGCTGAGTTTTATATTGATCCTTTGCATCCATATAACGAGGATCAGGGACAAAGGGCATCTTTGCCATTTTTGAGATGGTTAGCGTTGGGAAATGATAATCTACCTCAACAGTACCCAATAATAGATAACATCCTCCGCCTAAAAAAGGATATTGTTGTAGATTATCAGGGAAATGTACTGTATCGAAATAAGTGCCTTCGTAATCAATCCAAGTTCCGAAATACATCGTTCCTCTTTGGGTGGGAACTTGTTTTCTCGAAATGAGATAGGCTAACATTTTGACTTGCTTTTTGTGATGTAGGAGCAAAGCTGCAGCCATAACATCCCCTCGGTATTTGGTTTGAAGCAATTCAAAAACGGTACAAGAAACTGGAAAACTCAATAGTTCGATTTCATCAAAAGCATCTTCTCGAATGGAGCGTTCTAAATTGGGCAGTTTGAATTCTTTGACAGGTTCTTGCAACAACATTAGATTTTTATTTTCAGGTTTGAGGTTGTTGAGCAACAAACTGGCGATCACTAAAAGTTGATTCTTGGTTTTGCCTGTAAAGCGAAATGCACCTATAAAAATTAAGGTTTTTATCCCTTCAATCCCCATTGGGATGCGATTAATGAAATCTTCCAAGGAAGTAAAATGACCATTTTTATCTCGATCTGATTCCATAAATAATGCCATTTTACTATCTAAACTCAGCAGATGCATAAAGCCCAAATACACATCAGTGCCATAGAGATGGGTTTCATAATTGCTGTTATTAACACAAGGATTATGAATTGTGGCACCTGCCATTCTTGCTTCGTGGACATAGACTTCAGTTCGGTAAAATCCCCCTTGGTTGTTGATTACTGCCACCATAAATTCAATGGGATAATAGACTTTTAAATACAAACTCTGATAGCTTTCTACGGCATAAGAAGCGGAATGTGCTTTGCAAAAAGAATACCCTGCAAATGATTCAATCTGACGGTAAATTTCCTCACTCAATGACAAAGGATGCCCTTGTTTGACACAGGAAGCAAAGAAATGTTCTTTCACTTTTCGCAAGGCTTCGAATGAGCGTCCTTTACCTGACATAGCCCTTCGAAGAATATCACCATCGGCAGCTGGTAAGCCACCATAATGTAAGGCAATTTTAATAACATCTTCTTGATACACCATAATCCCATAAGTTTCACCCAATTGTTCTTTGAAAACAGTATGGAAATACTCAAACCGAGAGGGATTGTTGTGGCGAAAAATGTATTCTTTCATCATACCTGATTTTGCTACACCGGGACGAATTATGGAGGAAGCCGCAACTAGTGTTTTATAATTGTCGCATTTCAATCTTCGCAATAATCCCCGCATTGCAGGACTTTCGATATAAAAACAACCTATGGTTTTGCCTTGTGCCAAATAACTATTGGCCAATGCCTCGTTTTTAGAAATAGCCGTATCTCTTATGTTAACTCGAATGCCTCTGTTTTTCTCTATCAATTTTACGCTGTCATCAATATGACCAATACCTCTTTGGCTTAGAATGTCAAATTTTTCAAAACCGATATCTTCGGCAACGTGCATATCGAAAAGGACAATAGGAAACCCTTTTGGCGGCATTTCTAAAGGGGTGTAATTGGTAATGGGTTCTTCGGATATTAGGATGCCACAGGAATGCATACTGCGCTGGTTGGGGTATTTTTCCAGCATCATTCCGTACTCTTGCACGAATTTCACGATACTGTTGGTATCGTGCAGCTTCATCGGATTTTTGGCGAGCTGATCTAATTCATCTTTTGGCAAGCCAAATACTTTGCCTACTTCCCTGAAAATAGAACGGTATTTGAATTCGACATTGGTGCCACAAAACGCTACGTGCTCTTTGCCATAACGATTGAAGATGTATTCCAGAATTGCATCCCGTTCTTTCCAACTCCAATCAATATCAAAATCAGGAGGACTTTTTCGATTTTCATTCAAAAAACGTTCAAAGTACAAATCCAATTCTATCGGGCAAATGTCGGTAATCCCAAGGCAATAGGCGATGATACTATTGGCACCACTACCACGACCAATGTGCATAAAACCCCTACTGTTGCTGTATCGAATGATATCCCAGGTAATCAAAAAATAGCCGCTAAATTCTAATTGATCAATCACTTTAAGTTCTTTCTCCACTCGAGCTTTTGCTTGACTATTTTTTTTTCCATACCGCCAAAGCATTCCTTGATGGGCCAAAGAGGTTAGTAAAGCAATGTCGGACTGGCGATTATTGGTATAAAACTTTTTGTTTTTTGGGGTATTATAATCAAAAGTAAAATCACATTGTTCAATTAGTTGTTCAGTGTTACATATTATTTCGGGATATTCGGCATAGTAAGCCAAGAGTGTTTCCAAGGGTTTTAATACTTCAGAAGTTTTGCAATAATCGGCTTCTGTTAGTTTTGATAAAATAATATTAGCATCAATGGCTCTTAATATTTTATGTAGATTAAATTCTTTTTTGGTTCTAAAAGTTACGGGTTGCAACACTACCATTTTAGTTATTTTACTTTTGAGTGTTTCAGAAAAAAGTTTCGAAACTTCTTCTGGTCGAATGCCGATAAACTCATTTTCTCGAAGCGTTTCAGGAGCATTTTCCAAGGTGTAAATAATAAAAACCGAATCTAGTTCTGGTGCTACTATTGGTAAAGGTTCACCACTGAAATTATAAGCGGTCAGGAATCGGTTCATTGCAGCCAATCCCTTGGCGTTTTTAGCCAAACCGATGTAACGCATTCCCTTTTCGGAATGAAATTCGATACCGACCAAAGGTTTAATTCCAACCGCTTCACAGCCTTTTATAAAATCATAAATTCCTGTTACAGTATTGATATCTGTTAATGCCATCACTTTTACACCACAAGAAACTGCTTGACTAATAAGGTCATCAAGCGGTATAGTGCCGTAACGCAAGGAATGAAAAGAATGACAGTTGAGATACATTTTGAGTTATGAGTTATGAGTTATGGGATCGTTTTAAAATTTCGTCTTTATTGTTGGGTTTGAAGGAAGCTCCTGCGCAACGCATTACGGCATCAAAACCGTAACGGCTTTTCATTTTATCCATTGCCGCATATAGGGATAGCATTTCTTCGGTATCTTCAAAAAGATTGATTTGGTAGGTACCACGAACCAGTCCACTAAAACGAATACCTATCAAACGCAATCGCATCCGTCGTTGAAAGAGTTTTTCGAATAGTTCCATCACGTTTTTGGTTAGGATGTGATCGGCTGAAGTATAGGCTATTTTGCATTGTTTAGTTTCAGTATCAAAATTGGCATAACGAATCTTGACTACCACAGTCGAAGTCAACCATTGTTCGGAACGCAGTTGAAAGGCGAGTTTTTCGACCATACCGATTAGGATGGTTTTTAATTTAACCAAATCTATGGTGTCTTGTGAGAAGGTATGTTCGGTTGAAATTGATTTTCTCTCGGTATAGGGTTCTACAGGATTGTTGTCTATTCCGTTGGCTTTTTTCCATATTTCGAACCCATTTTTTCCTATCATTTGTTGAAGTACTTCCGCAGGCATTTCAGAAAGGGTTTGAATGGTACGAATACCTATTCGGGATAACAACCTAAAGGTTACATCGCCCACCATAGGTATTTTTTGTATTGATAATGGGTTTAAAAAGGGTTTTACCATGTGTTCAGGTATTTCCAGATTCATTTTTTGTTTTCCTTCACCAGTGCCAATTTTAGAAACGGTTTTGTTGACCGATAAGGCAAAAGTTAGGGGCAATCCTGTTTCTTTAGTGATTCTTTGTGCTAGTTCGTTGGTCCATTTGTAACAGCCATAGAATTTGTCCATACCCGTTATGTCGAGGTAAAATTCATCAATGCTGGCTTTCTCTACCACTGGTGCTTTTTCTTGAATAATTTCAGTGATGGTATGGGAGAATTTGGAATATAATTCCATATCTCCTTTCAATACTTTGGCTTGGGGACATAATTTGAGTGCCATATTTATTGGCATAGCCGAACGCACCCCAAAATGACGTGCTTCGTAGGAACAAGAGGCTACCACGCCACGGTCGCCACCGCCAATAATCAATGGAATACCTTCCAATTGCGAGTTGGTCAATCTTTCGCAAGAGACGAAAAACGTATTCATATCGAGATGTACAATAGCCCTTGTCATTTTCATTCATTTGTTAGTTACAAAATTAGTACAGATACTAACAATATTTTGTATATTTGTAGTTACAAATTGTAACAAAATCATTATGTCATTATTTTCAGATAATATCAGGGCATTAAGAGTACGGGATAAAATCTCGCAGGAGAAATTAGCGGAGCATTTGCAAATAACCAGAGGAAGGTATGTGAAATATGAAGATGGAACTTCGGAAGCTCCGTATGAAATACTGAAGAAAATAGCCCTATATTTTCACTTGAGCATCGATTTATTGCTTGCAGTTGATATTCGGAAAGTCGATGTTGCTGACTTAATAAGTTTGGAAAACAATCGTCTTCTTCTCCCAATTCAGGTAGATCCTAATGGGGATAATATCATAGAAATAGTAACCGAAAAAGCGAAAGCTGGTTATCTTACAGGCTATTCGGATCCAGAATATATAGAAAGTTTACAACAAATCAATTTGCCTTTTTTAGGATCAGGAAAGCATAGGGGATTTCCAGTTGTGGGCGATTCGATGCCACCACATGAAGAAGGTTCGATTATTGTGGGTCGTTATGTGGAAAAACTAGGGGAAGTACAAGATGGAAAAACCTATATTCTGATTACTAAAAATCACGGTATGGTTTACAAACGCCTGAATAAGAACAAAAAGAATGCTTTGGTTTTAGAATCGGATAATCGATTTTATCCAAACTATGAAGTAAAATTTTCGGATATTCTCGAGATATGGGAATTCAGGTGTAATATAGGCCGTACCGATAACAAACAACCCATCACAGAAATAGAAAGTTTGAAAGATATTTTATTAGAATTGAAAAGAGAGGTTACTGAGATTAAGGAGCAAAGGTTGTCCTAGTTTTGTCCTAAAATTGTAGTTAGATAGAAAATTAGAAGTCATGAGACTTCGGATAGCAAAGAGACAGTACCAAATCTTTTATCATCCTGAAACTGGCAAAGGACCACAATACACAACCTCTTTCAATTAACCAAAAAAACCACAAGCGACAACTACTACTTCAAACTAGCAATGATTGCCCTAAAACTATCCAAACTCGCTTCAATATTCTCCACAATCTCCAAAGCCAAAACATCAGGATCGGGCAGGTTATCCAAATCCGCTAGAGATTTATCTTTCAGCCAGGTTATATCCAAACTCGTTTTGTCTCGGGCAATGATTTCATCATAACTGAACTTCCTCCAACGCCCTTCAGGATTGGTTTCCACATTATAGGTCTCAGTCCGTTTGTGTCGGTTTTCAGGATGGTAAAGTGTGATGAAATCCCTCAAATCATTCAGTTTCAAAGGATTTTTCTTTAGCGTATGATGCACATTGGTTCTGTAATCATACACCCAAACTTCTTTAGTCCACGGGTCTTTGCTCGAGGGTTTACCATCAAAAAACAAAACATTCGCTTTTACACCATTGGCATAAAAAATCCCGGTAGGCAAACGCAATATCGTATGCAAATCCGTAGTGTCCAATAGTTTTTTACGTACTGTTTCACCCACACCACCTTCAAACAAAACATTATCGGGTAAAACTACTGCTGCCAATCCTGTAGTTTTAAGCATCGTGCGAATGTGTTGCACAAAGTTCAACTGCTTGTTGCTGGTAGTGACCCAAAAATCCTGACGGTTATAAGTCAAATCTTCTTTCTCCTGTTCGCCATCTTGATTGGTAAAGGTCATACTGCTCTTTTTACCAAAAGGCGGATTGGCCAAAATATAATCATAGCGTGTTCCCGAATCCGTAATCAGGGAATCATTAGGAGAAATAAAATTATCCGAATCAATATCGCCAATATTATGCAAAAACAAATTCATCAATGCCAAGCGTCTCGTACTAGCCACAATCTCATTCCCGAAAAACGTTTCGTATTTCAAGAACTGTTTTGTTTCCTTGTCCAAATCTCTATTTCCTACAATCCAATCGTAGGCAGCAAGAAAGAATCCTCCCGTGCCACAAGCTGGGTCCGCAATGGTCTTCAAGGGTTCGGGACGCAAACATTCCACCATTGCCTTAATCAATGGGCGAGGGGTGAAGTACTGTCCCGCACCACTTTTGGTGTCCTCGGCGTTCTTTTCCAGCAAACCTTCATAGATGTCGCCTTTGTCTTTCACACCCATCAAAATCCAGTTTTCGGCATTGATGAGCGCAATCAATTTATACAACTTGGCAGGGTCTTGTATTTTGTTTTGGCTCTTCACAAAGATTTGTCCCAAGATGCCTTTCTCCTTTGCAAGTTCCCGCAACATGATGTTGTAATGCGTCTCCAACTCAGTCCCACTTTTAGTAGTCAAAGTCTCCCACGAAAACGCTACAGGAATGGGCATTTCACGGTTATGTGGAGGCTTGCTGTATTCGTCTGCCATTTTCAGAAACAGCAAATAAGTCAACTGCTCCAAGTAGTCACCATAGCCCACACCATCGTCTCTAAGGGTTTGACAAAATGCCCATACTTTACTGACGATACTCGAGGTATTCGCTGAATTTTCTTTGCTCATTATCTATTGTTAATCAAATTTATTATTACTTTAACCATCATGTCTTTATCATCGGGTTTGGACTCGGCTATCATCAAGGTCAATGCTACTAGGGCATTATCGTCGATTACTTTTTTTCCTTCATAATACAGCAAAGCATTTCGCTCCAGAAACCAAACAAACAGAAAAGCGGCTATTCTTTTGTTACCATCCGAAAACGAATGATTTTTGGTCACAAAATACAACAAATGCCCCGCTTTTTCCTGTACCGATGGATATAAATCAATGCCGTCATAGGTTTGGTAAATCGTTGCCAAAGAACTTTTAAACGAATCATCTTTCTCGTTACCAAACAAATTAGAACCACCAAACTTAGTCTTTAATCCTGCAATAGCTTTTATCGCTTCGGAATAGGAAATCTTATAGACTTCATCGGTATCAGTTTCCGCTATTTTTAAAGTTTGATGATCGTATTGGTCTAAAATATCCAAAGCAAAAGCATAATCACTCAATACTTTTAGCAAGCCTTGTGCTTCATCACCTGTTATTTCTTTTGTGTGGACCACACTTTCTAATAGTTTTACGGCTTGTTTCAATTCCTGAAACTTATTCGCGGTTTCTTTCAATCGCTTTTCGTTAATAGCATACCCTTGTACCAAATAGTCTTTCAATCTTTGGGTTGCCCATTGACGAAATTGGGTGCCTCGTTTGGAATTTACACGGTAACCTACTGAAATAATTGCATCAAGATTATAATGCTTAATTTTTCTATTAACTTGTCTTTTTCCTTCAATTTGAACTACCGAGAAAAACTCGGTAGTTGAATTTTCCTCCAATTCTCCCTCTTCATAAATATTTCTCAAATGGAGGCCAATAGTATCGGAGTCTTTAACAAATAAATCCGACATCAATTTCTGAGAGAGCCAGACTGTTTCTTTTTCAAACTGAACATTGATTTCAATTTGATCTTTGTTTGATTGATATATTTCTATTTGATGTTCCATTATCCTACTAATTTATATTCCAAATTATAATTTTTTAATCGGGTTGCCCATTGACGGAATTGGGTAGCATCTTTTGAGTTTACTCTATAACCTACTGATAATATCAAGTCTAAATTATAGAGTTTCATCTTTCTTAACTTACCATCAGCAGCAACCTGTTCCAAAATGGAACAGGTTGAAACCTCTAGTAGCTCATCAGATTTATAGATATTTTGAATATGTTTTACGATTGCGGGTCTATTTACTGCAAACAATGATGCAATCATAGGAGCATCTAGCCATACTGTTTCATGTTCAAATCGTACTTGAACTTCTGTTTGATTATCCATCGTTTTAAATATTTCTATTTGGTTTTTCATTATGCTAAAATTTAATAGCCATAAAAATACTCTTTATACATTTCATTTCTCTTCCCGGTGAACTTGTGCAAATTTTGCAATAGTTGCCTCAAATGGATATTACAAAATTTCTATTAAACTAACTCCCCACTAAACGCCTTTTTCAATATACTCTGCCGCAAAGCCTCTGCCTGCAACAAACTTTGAGCAATACTTTCCTCCATTTTATCTGCCACACTTAAACGGCTTTCGATTTCTAAAATGATAAAGTTTTGTTCTTCCACAGTAGGTAATGGAATTTCGTAATTCATAATAAACTTTGTAGAAACTCTTGGAAGATTAACTCCTGAAGTATTCTCAGACATTTCATTTACAAAATGTGTACTTATCATTATTTGATGAAGATATTTCCCTAAACAGTTTTCGGCTAATTTCAAAACTAAGATATCTGTAGAGCAGACTCCTTCTTCTTTTGACAGATAGACTTTATTTAAGTTTGGCCTTAATTTTCCATATAAAATATCACCTTTTAAAAACTTGTTTTTAACTGTTTTTATTTTTTCAATTCCTACCGTTGGCTTCAATTTTCCAGAGTGTTTTTCTATATGTTCTAAACCAATATAAAATAGATCTTCAACTTTTTCAGGTTTATGTTTTAATGAAGATAGTTTTATAACATCTGACATTTTTACAACTTTCCAACCCTTAGGCAAAACCCCTTCCTTAACATTATTATTCGTCAATTTCCCTTCAAAAGCATATTTCAACACACTTTGTCTATAGGTTTTGAGTTGCTGTTGTGAGGTTTTTAAGTCCTCGATGCCTTTGTCTAACTCGCTAAACAGTTCTTCTATTTTGGAGACGATGGCTTGTTGGGTTTCGAGTGTGGGAAGAGGGAATAATTCTTTTTCTAATAATTGAAAATGTCTTGCATAACCTTTGTCTTCAATTTTAATTGTAAACAAAGAATAAAATAAAAATTTAGGTTCAATTATTTCTTTCGGTTTTAAAACCTTAACCCCGTCTGCTCCAGGAATAAATTTAAAATTAATAAACTTCTTGATTTTAGTGTGGTCTCCAAAAATTATATATGGAGGTTCATTGGGTACGATTAATTTTTCATCATTGAAATAACCACCAATTAAATCTTGTCCTTGATCAATTACAGGATATTTGCCTTCTGGAAGATATTGTTTTTGCTTGATCTTGATTTTATTCAAAGAAACTTTATCACAAATTTCATTGAGCTTAACCCATTTCCAATCTTTAGGTAATTTTATTTCACTCATTATTTCCCTGAATTAACTACTTTTTCGATGATAGAAGTTGGCATCGTCGGTGAAGAATCTTCTTTTAATAACCCTGTATCTGCCCTGCTGAAAATAGATTGTAAAATAATTTGTCTGTCTATATCAGCCACGGCCCCATTTTCTTTTAAAGCCAAGTAAACGAAAGATAATTGTTTTCTTTCTTCGGCATCTCTTACAAGATGAAAGGTGCTAAAAGTTAGTTTTGTGAAAGTCTTTATTAAAAAAGCTATGAATGAAATCATTGTTATTAGAATTATGGACCATCTTATGGTTTTTCCACTGAACTTAAATATTTCTTCATATTCATTACTAGCAATAATAATTAATAAGGAGAAAAGTAAAGCTATACCAATCCCTGAACAAATCATTAAATAATTCAGCCATTTTTGACCTTCTATTTTCAATTCTTTAGCCCTAGTTTCCCAATAAGCGGCTGGTGCTTCAAGGATTAATTGTTCTCGGAATAAACTTTCTAATTCTTTAAATTTTAAGTTTGAAGCGGTATCAAATTTCTCAAATGTTTCTTTTGAAGTAGTAAACCATTCTTGAAAAGACAAATCCTTTTCAGTTTTTAAGTCTTCAAGTGATTCTACGTATTTCTTATAATCATCATTCACATTTTTTAAATGTTCAGTTACTGTAGAAGAAGATTCATCAATTTTTGCCTGTAATTCTTTCTTTAACTTCTCAAATGATTTTTGTTCAGTATCTTTTCTTGAAAATTTGAAAATTGCTTCTTTTTTAAAGAAATCATTGGCTATTGAGGCTCCGATAAATGTATTTTTATCAGAATTTATGTTGCTTACATTACCAATGATATAATTGTATGCACCATTGTAATAATTAGGTTCTTTATTAAAAATATCAATCAATAATTCTGTCTCTGTGCAATTATAGGTTAATGTTTTAGTAATATTTCTATTTAGTAAAGGTAAGATGTAATTGTTCCAATAATTTTCAAGCTCATTGCTACTACTATTAATTTGGCTGCTAACTAGAGCTATTATTTGCTCATTTACTTGTTTAAAATAATTTTTTGAAACATTTAATTCTGTTGGTAAATTTTCAGTAAGAGTATTCCATCCATCAAATTGGTCTCTTATAAAATCATAAAAATCACTAATACCATTAAAAGTTTTATTAAAATTAATTAATGGTAAAGTGAGTACGATTTGTTTATTCTTGAACCAATCATATTCGATTGATTTTGTAAGTGATTTTTTAAATTCTGCTTTTGTCATAATTTATAATGCTATAGCCTTATTTATTAATAATTAAATCTACTTGTCAGCCATTTTTTATAATTTTTATCAATGTTTATCCAATATTCAGAAGATGTAGAAAAAAGCATTGAAAGATTATTTGCAAATGATTCTGGAATTGGTTCTTTACTTTCAATAACTTTATCAAATTCATTTTTAGAAAGATCCAATTTTTCTAATAAGGAATCAATTGTCAAATTTGTTGTACTCAATTGCTCTTGGATAAAATAATTGATTCCAAATTTCATTTTAGGTTTTAAAATTTTTTCCGTTTCCATAATAACTTTTTTTAAGCTGCTAGCACCTCATTTAATTCATTAATAATCATATCCGTTTCTTCTCCAAACAACTGCCACATTTTGCTCAAACCGCCTTCGGCATTAAAAGGACTCAAATCAAAATCATCACGGTCAATGTGAAAACTGTTGGCTACATAGTCCTTCATCATCCGCAACCACTGCATTTGGGCTTCGGTAAAAGCATTGTGTTGCCCGGCATTTTTCTTAAAAATCCAATCCTGAAAATTCTTATCGACCGTTTTGTCATAAGTCGTCAAAGTAGTATCAATACCGCTAACACGACGAATCAAAGAAACCAAGGCAATCAATTCGCTTTTGGTAGAACCGTTGGTTTTTTCCAATTGTTCATAAGCACGCCAAACGGTCAGGGGAGCCAATAAGGGTTTCTCGGTTTTCAGTTTTTCGCTCAGATCTTTTATCATTTTGTAGGTAAAAGTACGGTGTCGGTAGTCTTGCGCATAGAAAATTTGCAAAGCTGTGATTTCGTCTTTGTGGCTTTCTATCCAGTTTTTAAAATCGGTTATTGTGGTGGTGGCTGCTTCATCTTGGTCTTTAACCCAACCAATTTTGGTAATCGTGTCCATATTGACCACATCAATAATCTGGTCGTATTGCTTGCGAATATCTACAATAAAATCCCGCAACTCTGGATTATGAAAAACAGCAACGGCATCTTCTATTAACTTTTGTTTTTCCTTTTCAATTTCGGCTTCAATGGCAATAGGAGGCATTCCTGCCATTTTACGGCTAACTTCTAACCTCGTACCTTCCAATACATCTGGATCATAGGCGTGCAACAATTGTTTCACAATATGATGAATCGTAAAACCATTGGCTTGCTCGGCAAACTTCAATTTGTCTTTCTCGGAAAGTTGGCGTTCCAAACGAATCAAACGATTGGCAAGCGTG
>Ga0316611_1000550_pt1 | contig 12635 bp, 7 predicted proteins | sample MIS2016202_MG_FD_207675 | JGI IMG/M metagenome (GOLD analysis project Ga0316611, IMG submission 207675) | Microbial mat bacterial communities from Middle Island sinkhole, Lake Huron, Michigan, United States - MIS.2016.202 | ecosystem: Environmental > Aquatic > Freshwater > Lake > Sediment... | reverse complement strand
GGGCGAATAACAATCTCGCCGCCGGCCATCCCCTTCCCGACGTAGTCATTGGCTTCCCCAATCAAGCGCAAGTGCATCCCAGGAACGTTGAATGCGCCAAAGCTTTGGCCGGCGCTCCCCCACAGATTGACTAGCACCGTCGCGGGCGGGAGGCCCTGCGAACCGTGGGCCTTGCTAATCGCCCCCGCCAAACTAGCGCCCACAGTACGGTCACTGTTTTGGATGCTGTAAGTCAGTTCAAGCGGTTGCCCATTCGCCAAGGTTTCACGGGCATGGTAGAGCAAACGGTCATTAAGGGTTTCCTCCTGGGGCTGGGCATTCCGAACCCCAGCGTGATGGATTTCCAAAAGCTGACCTTCACAAGCCGAGCGAGCCTGCTCCACAAAGACGGGAGCCGCCAGGACGGGGGAAAGGTCTAAAGCATCGGCGTGAGGCAGACCCGTCAAGCGCTGCTTGAGCAGATCGGTCCGGCCCACGGCCTCTTCCAACGAGCGAAGCCCCAGCGCGGCCAGAAGCTCCCGTACTTCTTGCGCCAGATAGCGGAAGAAGGCGATCACCATTTCGGGCTTGCCGATATACTTAGCGCGGAGGTCGGGCCGTTGGGTCGCAATCCCTGCGGGACACGAGTTGGCATGACAGACCCGTGCCATACGGCAACCTTCTGCGATCATGGCGACTGTGCCGAAGGAGAACTCGTCTGCGCCCAGCAAAGCCCCAATTACCACATCGCGGCCCGTCTGGAAGCCTCCATCAGCACGGATGCGGACCCGGCCTCGCAAGTTGTTTAGCACGAGGGTCTGCTGAGTCTCGGCCAGCCCCAATTCCCACGCGACCCCGGCATACTTAATGCTGCTGAGGGGCGAAGCACCCGTCCCCCCCGAAGCCCCGCTTATCAGGATCAGGTCAGCATAACCTTTAGCTACGCCTGCGGCCACCGTCCCGACTCCCGCCGTCGCAACCAGCTTAACGGAGATCAACGCTGTCGGGTTGATCTGCTTGAGGTCGTAGATTAGTTGCGCTAAGTCCTCTATGCTATAGATGTCGTGGTGGGGCGGCGGGCTGATCAGGGCAACCCCTGGGGTCGTATGGCGGATGGCCGCGATCTCAACACTGACCTTGTGGCTAGGCAGATGCCCTCCTTCGCCAGGCTTACTCCCCTGGGCCATCTTGATCTGCAACTCATTAGCATTGACCAGATAGATCGGCGTAACGCCGAAACGGCCCGAAGCAATCTGCTTAATCTGGCTGTTGCGCTCGTCCGTATAACGGGCTGGATTTTCCCCTCCCTCGCCGCTATTGCTCAGACCTCCCAACCGATTCATCGCAATTGCTAAGGTCTCATGAGCCTCCGTACTCAGCGCCCCATGGCTAATCGCTGCCGTACTAAAGCGCTTGACAATCGCCTCTAGCGGCTCGACCTCCTCCAGGGGAATGGGAGAAGTAACGGGCGTGAAGGCTAAGAGATCACGAGGTTCACTTGCGACCCGCTCATTGACCAGATCAGCATAAACGCGATACCGTGTATAGCCAGCTTGGAACGTAGCAGGATCAATGCTAGGGCCACCATTGCCCTCCGTGATTGAACCTTCTGAAGGCCCATCTGGGAAGACCGCTGCGTGCAAGGCCCGCACTACCGCTGGGCTATAGAGATGGGCTTCCCCTTCCCGGCGGAAGCGGTAAAGGCCAGGGTCAGCGAGGGAAGCTCCTGGCGTGGCGAAGGCTTGCTGATGCCGCAGCATCACTTCTTTGGCCAGCCGTTCAAAGCTGTCCCCCCCCGTCAGCCGCAACGGTGTACCCGTAAAGCAAAGGTCAACCGTTTCCTGGTCGAGTCCTACCGCCTCGAAGATTTGGGCCCCGCAATAGCTTTCAATTGGCGAGATCCCCATCTTCGACATGATCTTGAGCAGCCCCTTCTCCAGGGCTTTAAGGTAGTTCTGCTCCGCCTTAGCCTGCTGTGTCGGTTCTACTTCACAGGCACTTGCCAACGCCAGATAAGGGTTGATCACCCGTGCCCCGTAGCTACTTAGACAAGCCAAGTGGTGAACTTCACGCGGCTCCCCGCTTTCACAGATCAGGCTCATCCGCCCGCGCCAGCCCGCCCTTATCAGATGATGGTGAATCGCCCCTACCGCCAGCAACGCAGGGATTGGTACGTGATGGGCATCCACCCCCCGATCACTGATAATCAGAATCGTTGCCCCATCCTTCGCAGCTTGCTCTGCCTCATCGCATACTTCTGTAAGACGCTTCCGCAAGACCGCTCCGTTAATGGTCTCCGCACTCCCAGCCTGGAGCGGGATTAAGGTTGTGATGGTCGCAGTACGGAAGAGAGGATCCGTATTGGCCCTGATGGCCGCCAGTTGAGCATCCGTGATGAGGGGCGAGTCAATGTAGAGGAGATGCGCGTGTTCGGGGGTTTCGTCGAGGATGTCTCGCCGTTTACCAACCTTCACACCCAGCGACATTACCAACTCCTCCCGTATAGGGTCTATTGGGGGATTGGTTACTTCAGCGAAACGCTGCTTGAAGTAGGCAAAGAGAGGCCGCCCCTGCGCGACTTGCGAAAGGACGGCTAACGGTGTATCATCGCCCATCGAGCCAACTGGCTCCATCCCTGTCTGGGCCATCGGCTTGAGGATCATGGTCAGTTCTTCACTGGTGTAGCCAAAGGCCAGTTGAAGGGTTTTGAGTTCCTGTGGAGTTTGAGTAGGCGCTAAAGTTCCTTGACCTTGACCATCCTTCTGCGCCTTCTGGGCCTCCATAAGGTCAGGAAGCGTGACAAGATGCTCCTTAATCCATTGAGCATACGGGCGACGCGCAGCTAATTCAGCCTTGATCTCCTCATTCGCATAGAACTTCCCTGTTACCGTATCCACGGCAATCATCTGCCCAGGCCCTAGCCGCCCCTTATAGATCACGTGGTGATCTTCCACTGGAACAACCCCTGCTTCGCTCCCGCTAATCACCAGCCCATCATCTGTAATGCGGTAGCGGGTGGGCCGCAAACCATTGCGGTCTAGCGCCGTGCCCACGATCCGCCCATCAGAGAAGGTTAAGGCCGCAGGCCCATCCCAAGGTTCACTCATACAAGCGTGGTAGCGATAGAAGGCCCGCAAGTCGGGGTCTAGATCAGGGGTCTTCTCCCAGGCCTCTGGGACAAGCATGGCCATGGCGTGCCGAATATCCCGCCCTGCGACAACTAACAGTTCAAGGGCGTTGTCTAACATCCCTGAATCGCTCCCTTGCTCGTCGATCACAGGGACAATCGAGGGCGAAGGGCCGTCAGGGGTAAGGCTTGGAAAACAGAGCTTACTCTCCCTGGCCCGCATCCAATTGACGTTGCCTTGAAGCGTGTTAATCTCTCCATTATGTGAGAGCATCCGAAAGGGCTGGGCCCGCTCCCAGGTGGGGAAGGTATTGGTCGAGTAGCGCTGATGATAAACCGCGATGGCCGTTGTATAGGCCGGGTCGCGGAGGTCGGGGTAGAAACAGGCTAAGTGCGTCCCGACCAGCAGCCCTTTATAAACAATGGTCCGGGAAGATAGGGAAGGAATATAGGCTTGCTGATGCAAGGCCTTCAGGGCCACTTCGATGGTCTTGCGGGCTAAGAAGAGCGTCCGTTCATAGATGTGCCCGCTCTCAAAGGGGCTTTGCGGCGCGATCAGGGCTTGCCGAATGTGCGGCTTATTCTCTAAGGCCCGCTGCCCAAGCACCCGATCATTGGTAGGCACATTGCGCCAAGTCAGCACCTTTAAGCCATACGCGGTGAGCGTCCGCTCGATGAGTTGACAACACTCCTCCTCCGCTGCCGTCTCTTGCGGGAGAAAGAACATCCCCACCGCCAGGTCATTAGCTTGAGTCTGAATCCCCAACCGCCGCAACTCGCGCAGCAAGAGCGCCTTGGGCAACTGGGTCAAGATTCCCGCTCCATCCCCCGTATTGGCATCTGCTGCCACTGCTCCCCGATGCGCTTGGTTGCCCAAGGCCATCAGGGCCATCGTTAGAATGTCGTAACTCGCCTGACCATTGATCCGCGCCACGAAGCCAATCCCACAACCATCATGCTCATACCGCGCATCGTAAAGCCCATGCGGGGCAGAGCTTAGGGAGGGTCTGTACATAAATCTACCACCTTCCAATGCTGTAGTAGCGTAAAGAGGAAGTCAAAGGACTCGCCCTGAAATGATCCAACTAGCTGAGTTTAGGCGAGCAATGCTGTAGCTTTCGCGCCCAGAAGAGTCGATGTGGGCCCTACAAAAAAGCCCCGCTGTGCTCAGAGCGAGGAACACCACAGGGCTGGCGTGGGATTCAGACACCCTATGATGAAGACTAAAGAGGAAGCATCTCACCGTGGTTAAATGTTAGCCTTAAAAGGCTAATTAGTCAAATGCGCCGCTTGAAGAGGGCAGCAAGAGGGTCAGGCGGAGCGTGGGCTGGCGGCCAGCGAAGTCGAAGCTGGCTCCCAGCGAAGTCAAAACTGCCTGCCTGCGAAGTCGAATCTGGCTTCTGGCGTAGCGCGGGCTTCCAGCCTGCGCGGGACAGGCAAGATGCCTATCCTACGCCTTCTGGCTCCTGGCGTAGCGCGGGCTTCCAGCCTGCGCGGGACAGGCAAGATGCCTATCCTACGCCTTCTGGCTTCTGGCGGAGCATGGGCTTCTAGCCTATAGAATCCCAAAAAATAGCCACCTGTTTTTTACAGGCTTGACAAATGACTCAAAAGGTGCTATTCTTAGGGTCGTGCAGAAAGCACTGGTTTAACAGCTTGTCGGGGCGTGGCGCAGACTGGTAGCGCACCGCGTTTGGGACGCGGGGGTCGTGGGTTCAAATCCCTCCGCCCCGACCATTTCTTCTTCAGCTTTCCCCAAGTCTTCAAGTGCCAAAGCGAATCCACCAGCCTTTATGCCCAAAATCTTGTTGATAGAGGACGATCCCACCTTAGCCGAAACGTTGCGCTACAACTTAGAGCGCGAGGGCTATGGTGTTTTTTGTGCTGCGGATGGCATTCAAGGCTTAGAATTGGCTCGCAGTAAAACCCCCGATCTCTTGCTTTTAGACGTTATGTTGCCCCGCTTAGACGGCTTTTCGGTCTGTCGCATCCTGCGGCAAGAGAGTAGTGTGCCCATTATCATGCTGACTGCTCGCCAGGACGAGGTTGACCGCATCGCGGGCTTAGAGTTGGGGGCAGATGACTATGTCAGCAAACCCTTCAGCTTGGGCGAACTGCTGGCGCGAGTAAGGGCGATCTTACGGCGCACTGACCGGCAGCCGACGGGCGGCCACCGCGATCTGCTTCAAGCGGGCCCGTTGCGTGTTGATACCCGGAGTCGCCGCGCTTGGTGCGGGGAAATTGAACTGAACTTGCCCCAAAAAGAGTTTGATCTGCTGACTTGCCTGATGCGAAATGCAGGCATGGCCCTCACTCGTGACCTTCTGCTGGAGCGCGTGTGGGGCTTTGATTTTCTCGGCGATAGCCGCACGGTGGATGTTCACATCCGCTGGCTGCGGGAGAAGATCGAGCCTAGCCCTGGCCAACCTCGCTATATCCAGACGGTGCGAGGCATCGGCTACCGCTTTGAAATGCCTTCTGAGCCTAAAGCTCTACCCCCCAAGGTTTGAGTCATGTTGCAGATAGCTTTGGGCTTGCTTGCCGTAAGTTTGGGCCTTAGCATCTGGCTTTGGTTTCAGTTGTACCATCTTCGCAACCTTCAACCAGCCTCTTCGCATCCCCTTGAAACCTCGACCTCTTCCCCTTTCATGGCGGTTACGATGGCTCTCGACGCAGGGCTGATTGTCGTAGATGCCCAGCGTAACATCAATTTCCTCAACTTGCAAGCGCAAGAACTGCTGGGTGTGCAGGGGGAAACGGTGCAAGGGCACGGTCTAATCCTCCTCTTGCGTGATCATCAAGCCGATGCCTTAGTGCAAGACGTTCTCAGCGATGGTGAGCCGCGTGAAATGACGATTCAGGCAGGGCTAAGTGGGCGAACATTGCGCTTACGGGCGACCTTTATCCCGCATGGCCCTGTTCCTAGCTTCGGGGCGGCGCTTATTTTTGTCCGCGACATCACCCAGATGAGTATGCTGGAGCGGGCAAGACGGGACTTAGTAGCCAATGTCTCGCACGAGTTGAGGACTCCCTTAGCTTCGCTCAAGCTCCTGGTCGAGACGTTGCAATCCGAGCCACCGCCTGAAGTAGCCCAGCGGATGCTGGGGCAAGTAGCCCAAGAGATTGACACGGTCACGCAATTGGCCGACGAGCTTCATGAGCTTTCGCAGATTGAGTCGGGACGGGTCGCATTGCAACTCTCACGGGGCGAGCTTACGCAGGTCATAGCGAAGGCCCTTACTCGCATCCAGACGTTGGCCGCTCGGAAAGGGCTTGAAGTAGTAGCTCATACGGAAGGGCAGACCTTTCTGCCCGTTCTAATGGACGCAGATAGGATCGGGCAAGTCCTGATCAACCTGCTTTATAACGCGGTGAAGTTCACTTCAAACGCGGGAAAGATCGGGGTAGGGGCGTGTGAAATCACGCTGAATGAGGCGCATGAGCCAGTACCTTTAGGGTTTACGGCGGCCCATAGCTTGTTGCTTGAGCTTGTTGAAGGGAAAGTAGTCAAGCCTAGTTTTCCCTTTGATCACCCGTCTGGGCAATGGATGTTGGTCTCTGTCCAGGACACAGGCATCGGCATCCCGGACCAAGAGCTACCACGGATCTTTGAAAGGTTCTATAAGGTTGACCGCTCGCGGACGCGCAACACGGGCGGGACGGGGTTAGGCCTAGCGATAGCGAAGCATTTAGTAGAGGGGCATGGGGGACGTTTATGGGCGGATAGTAAAGAGGGAGCGGGAAGCACCTTCTACTTCACCTTGCCGATAGCATAGGGTGATGCGAAGCTTACTTCAACCCCTTAAATCCCGCCTAATCTTCCTCCTTCCTCTGGCCCTCGTGCCTGCGGTTTGGGCTTACCTTCTTGTCTTTATCATCCATGCCTGTTTGATCCTCCGTTATCCCTTCCCGCTCGACTACGGAGAAGGGCCATTATTAGCCCAAACTGAGCTATTGCGGGGGGGAAAATGGCTTTGGGAGCTATACGGTGATCCTGCTGGGCCACCCTACGTCATCGTGAATTATCCTCCAGTCTACCTGCTTTGCACGACCTTTCTAAGCCACCTTATAGGGAATGCGCTCCTAGCGGGGCGCGTGATTTCGCTCTTCGCAACCCTTGGTGTGCTTCTAGCGCTTTGCCACCTTGCCAAGGTTGTACCTCAGCGCAAGGTCTTTCATTCGCCAACCTCAGCTTTTAGTCTTTTCTTCCTGACCATTCCAATTGTTCGGGAATGGGCTGTCGTTTTGCGCGTTGATCTGCTTGGGCTGGGCTTAGGTTTGTGGGGAATTGTAGCCTTCCAAAGGGCTGTGAAGAGCGAGAAATGGCATTGGGCGCTTCTTACCAGCCTGCTTTTATTCCTTTCCTTAGCCACGAAACCCTCCTTAGTAGCTGCGCCCCTTGCGATCTTTGGCTCCCTCCTGAGTCAAAAAAAGCCGTTTTCGCAGAAGCTTCTGTTGCGCTTAGTAGTTTCACTTGGGCTAAGTGGTAGTCTTTTCCTACTCCTTGGGCAGTGGGCGACGGGGGGTTGGTTTCTGCAACATGTAGTAGCAGCCAATGCGAATCGGTGGGAAGGGGCGTTAGGGGGAACCTTTTGGGCAAAGGAGTTGCGGCAGCACTGGAGCCTCTTTCTGGCGGCGAGCTTCGCGCTAATCCTTCTTCTTCGCCTACCTTCTGCCAGCCCTTTGCTCAAAAAGCAAACTAAACTTGCGGGATTGTATACGCTTGGGGGATTGCTAACAGCGCTAGGGGTGGGTAAAGTTGGGGCCTACACAAACTATTTCCTAGAGCTTTACGCAGGATTAGTTTGGCTAATAGCTTTGGCGGTAGGGGCGTTAGTCGAGCGAAGCAAAAAGCCCAACTCTGCCGAAGCAAGCGTAAATATTAGCTATTTGAGCATCATTGTCTTCCTTCTGTTTAATAATCTCTTCTACTATTTCCCCACCTGGAGCCAGACCAGCCTCCACCGAGCGGGGCAACTAGAGCCGAATCCTTTGCGGCTGGCCTTTGGCAAATATGGGCTTTGGGCTGACCTTCAGCGCGAAAAGGTGATCTTGGCCGCGCAGCAGCGCATAGATGAGAAGCTTCATTCGCTTTTCGAGGGAACGCCGATTTTCACTGATATGCCCGGAATCGTTGCGGCAACTAAAGCAACTTCGCGGCTGCAAGTCTTTGAACAGCGGCAACTTTTCGATCAGAAACTGTGGAAGCAGCAATCTTTTTTGCTTGAATTAGCGAATGGTGAAATTCCTCTGGCCGCAATTGATTATTTAGGCAATTGGCTAACGCCAGAAACGGTTGTTTTGTTGCAAAAGCGTTATGCCCGTGACGGTTCGCTAGGAAATTATAAACTTTTTCGCCCAATTGACCCTGGCCCGCTCATCCAGACCAAATTGGTTTTCAGTGATAGCTTGCAGCTAAAAGGCTATCATTTAGCTGCGCCAGCAAATCCTTCTTTCAGCGCTAAAATTGCCCCTTTACGCTCTTTTCAAGCGGGCGAAACGCTTATTCTTACTTTAGAATGGCAAAGATTAGCACCTGTAACTTTCAAAAAGATTGAGGTTGGTCTGAGACTTACAAATGCAGCGGGGCAAATTGTACAAGAAACGAAGCGACCTCTGCTCTACGATCTTTTGCCCCCAAACGATTGGCCCACAGCTAAATGGGTGCAACATCTTCAGCCCCTTGCGCTTCCCATAGCTTTACCTTCGCAGGTCTATACTTTAAGCGTCTTTCTGCAAACAGATCTTGCTCAAAAGACAATGCCTCAAACGCTGACACAGATTTTGGTCGAGCCAAAAGGTGGTTATTTCTTTCAAGAAACAAAGTATTTCACACCTGAGCCATTTGCTAAAGCCTGGAATGAGTTAGGTGGTTTGCGTTTAATCGGTTATCCGCTCATGCCCGCTGTGCCCTTTGCTTGGGGAACTTTGCAATGTTTTGAATATACTTGCCTTGAATTGCAAGGAAATAAGATTCGCCAAAGACCTCTTGGTGAGCTACTTTATCTTGCTGAAACGCAGCGCAGCACCATTTGCCTCGATAAAATAGCTACTTTTCCTGCGAAACTTTGCCCAAATTTTCAAGCGGCTGAAGAAAAATATGGTGGAATCGCAAATTTAGGTTTGCCAATCAGTGGGGAAATCCGTCTAAATGCTAAACTTGTGCAATGGACACGCTTCGCTCGCGTAGAAAAGTCGTTTACGGGCGGCGAAATTAGCTTAGGGCGCTTAGGCGATGAAACTTTGCAATTATTGCCAGGAGAGCGCTATCCTTGGCCAAGCGAGTAATCTCAAAACTGTGTTATAATAAGTCTAGCTATTCGTGCCGTGAGTTTGGAGTCTATTTGTGATTGCTGCGACTCTATCTATTGTTCTCCCTATTTGGCGTTCTGATGCCTTACTTGCCGAGTTGGTGGAAGAGTATTTGGCACTTGTCCCACACTTTTTCACTGATTTTGAGCTTGTCTTAGTGGACAATGGGAATTCAGAAGCAACATCTGCGCTTCTGAATGATCTTGTAGCAACTCACGCACCTGTGATGGTCGTGCGCTGTGGCCAGAATGAAGGTTATGGCCAGGCTTTGGCGACGGGCATGCGAAATGCACGAGGCGATTACGTGTTGGCTACGGCGCAGGAAAGCAGTGTTCACATCGGGGAATTGGCTCGTTTTTTGCCCTATCATGCCCAATATCCTGTGATTTTGGGCTATCGGCTGGCGCAAACAAATCAACCTTTTCCTGGCGAGAAATTAGCGACTAAGTTGGTTAATCAGCTTTTAGGCTTAGATTTACACGATTTAACTACTCAATTCGCGCTCTTTCACGGTGATGCTGTTCGGAACTTAACAATTCAAACCTCTGGGATTTTAGCATATCCTGAAATATATCATTTTGCTCGCAAACAAAGTCTTCCTACAATTCAGGTCGGTCTTCAAAAATCTTCTGGTTCAAAAAAGCCTGCGCTAAGGTGGCCAGGTTATCTAGAGCTTGCTTTTCTCCGCGATTTGGGCAATTTGTCCATTTCTCCTTCCCTTCGGCCAGCCTGGCTGCCAAAAGTAATTGTTGGGGTGGGATTGCTGGCTCTGGTACGGAACACTTGGCGCAAGCCAAATTATCGGTGATAAGTTGCAACCTGTCGCCCAAATTGAACGTCTCAAGAAGTGTTGCGCGACAGAAATTTGCTAAAGGAAAGAACACGATGAGCGAAGAAACAAAAAAACCCCAAGAAGCCTCGGAAGCGGAAAAACCCCATGTAGCGGCTCCCGTCCACGATCTAGCTGAGGAATTACGCAAGCTAGGCGGCCAACTTGAAGTAGCGATGCGGGAAGCTTTCAAGAGCGAAGAAGCACAGAAGATTCAGCGCGAATTGCTCACGGGGATGCAAGAAGTTGGGAAACAAGTCGACCATGCGATGCAAACGGTGCAAAAAGACCCCCAAGTCCAGAAGTTAGCAGAACGGGGGGAACAAGCTTTGCAGCAGGTGCAGGAAAGCCCTGCCGCCAAAGATTTTCAGGAAGTGATGAATCGGGGTTTAGCCTATCTGAATGCTCAAATCAGCGAGTTTACGACGCGGATTAAGCAACAGAGCGAGACGGCCAGTGCTGAGAAACCAGCCGAAGCGGCCCAAACTCCGCCGTCTGCTTCTCCCAAAGAATAACGTTTTTAGGCAAGATCCATAAGCTCCTCTCCTTTTAGACCTTTGTAGTTTTTCAAGACTGCAAAGGTCTTTTGTTATCTGAGGTATAATAAAGCGGTGTTCTAAAGCTTCTTTTCATAAAGGAAAAAATAAGATGGTGCAAAAGGTGAAGCGGGTAAAACGGTGGGGACAATTGGCGTGGGGTGTGGGGGCCTTGATTTTGCTCAATGCAAAGGTTGCTTGGGCGCAGCCCCTTCAGATGCACATCATGGAGGGCTACTTACCACCCCTTTGGTCTCTCTTTTGGTTTGGCGTGGCGTTACCCTTCTGGATCATTGGCTTTCGCCAGCTTCAGAAGGTTGTGAAGCAGAAGCCCGAAACCCGCCTCCTGCTGGGCTTTGCAGGAGCGTTCTGCTTTGTTTTGAGTGCGCTTAAAATCCCCAGTATCACGGGAGCCAGCAGTCATCCAACGGGGACGGGGTTGGGGGCGTTACTCTTTGGGCCCTTCGCCATGAGCATTTTGGGCACGATTGTCTTGCTCTTCCAGGCATTATTGATTGCTCACGGAGGCTTAACGACCCTCGGCGCAAATACTTTTAGTATGGCAATTGTGGGGCCTTTCGTGGCGGTGGGGGTCTGGCGACTGCTCAAAGACAAGTTGCCGCTCAACGTTGTAGTCTTTTTAGCCGCATCCCTTGCTGATTTACTCGGTTACGTCTCGACTTCTATGCAGCTTGCGTTGGCTTACCCCGATGCTACAGGCGGTTTTATTGCTTCGTTTACCAAGTTTGGGATGATTTTTGCTGTTACTCAAATCCCTTTAGCGATTAGCGAAGGGGTCCTGACGGTGTTGATCTTCAATGCCCTGCGCGATACGGCTGCGGAGGATTTGCGGAATCTGGGGATTCAAGTTACGACTTGAGTTTTCCAAAGTTTCTCTAAGGCTAAAGCTTTGGTAATTGATCTATAGACCTTTCTTCTAGGCTTGGCCCTAATAAAAAATCCCAGAGCCAGGTTTTTGGCAAGGAGATAGGGGCGTACCCTTTACGATTTAAGGTCTCAATGCAAAGCTAAGTTCAGACCGACCTGCTAGATGCAAAGGGGCGCGTTCACTTTGTGAACGCGCCCCGCCCCTTCCCCATTTAGTAACTGAAGGGCCTTTCGTTACCGCTTGACAAAGGGTAGGAAGACCTCCTTACCTTTACCTGCCACCGACGGTGTACCCGTAGGAGTGGCTGAAGGGGTCAAAGTTGGGCCGCCCGCAGTAGCCGTCAACTCAGGAGCATTAGGCGTGTTGGTGGCTGAAGGGGTCAAGGTTGGGCCGCCCGCAGTAGCCGTCAACTCAGGAACATTAGGCGTGTTGGTGGGAGAGGGGGTTAAGGTTTTGCCGCTTACCGTCGCGGTTTGTTCAGGAGCGTTAGGTACATTGGTAGAAACGGGGGTCAAAGTTGCGCCCCCTGCCGTTGCGGTTAGCTCTGGGATATTGGGCGTATTAGCGAGCGAAGGAGTCAAAGTTGCGCCCCCCGCCGTCGCGGTTATCTCTGGGACATTGGGCGTATTTGTAAGGGCCGGAGAAGGAACCGAAGTTGGCACAGGAGTGAAGGTCTCGCCCCCAGCTGTGGCGGTTAGTTCAGGGACGCTCGGCGTGACATTCCCAATTTCAGGAGTAAGGGTCGCACCTCCTGCCGTTGCTGTGAGTTCGGGGGCAATCGGTGTTCGGGTAGGAGTATTGGTCGGTAGCTTGGGGGCCGCGCTGGGCATACTGCTGGTCGTGCCCAAAGTGAAGGTTCCAAGTTGATAAGTTTGCGCTTGCGCGTGCCCCGTCTTGGCATCGTAGGTCGTGTACAAAGGTTGCCAGCTTCCCTTAGTTTCATCCCACCGTTGAATGGCCCAC
>Ga0316611_1000547_pt1 | contig 12671 bp, 11 predicted proteins | sample MIS2016202_MG_FD_207675 | JGI IMG/M metagenome (GOLD analysis project Ga0316611, IMG submission 207675) | Microbial mat bacterial communities from Middle Island sinkhole, Lake Huron, Michigan, United States - MIS.2016.202 | ecosystem: Environmental > Aquatic > Freshwater > Lake > Sediment... | reverse complement strand
GGCATCGAGCGTTTGTATTCTTCTTTGGTTGCAAAATAGGCTGCGTGTGGGCCACCATATCCCATTGGGATTCCAAAACGTTGTGTCGTTCCTACTGCAACATCAGCACCAAATTGTCCTGGAGGTGTTAGTTTTACTAAGGCTAAAATATCAGCAGCAACGGCAACTTTTATTTCATTTTCATGTGCTTTTACTATAAAACTGGCATAGTCATTTACTTGACCAAATTTTCCTGGATATTGTAAAATGGCTCCGAAGAAATTTGCTGAAAAATCAAATGTTTCATAATTTCCTACAACCACTTCAATTCCTTTTGGTGTGGATCGTGTTTGTAAAACCGATAAAGTTTGTGGTAAAATTTCTTCGGAAACAAAAAATTTAGTAACATTATTTTTCTTTTGATCACGCGAACGAACATCAAACAATAACGCCATTGCCTCAGCTGCAGCAGTTGCTTCATCAAGAAGCGAGGCATTAGCTATTTCCATTCCTGTTAATTCTATAATTGTGGTTTGAAAATTCAAAATGGCTTCCAAACGACCTTGAGCGATTTCCGCTTGATAGGGCGTGTATGCGGTGTACCAACCTGGATTTTCAAAAATATTTCGTTGAATAACCGCAGGAACTATAGCTGGATGATAGCCCAAACCAATATAAGATTTGAAAACTTTGTTTTTGTTTCCTAATTCTTGGATGTGGGTTAGGTATTCATATTCAGTCATTGGAGTTTCCAAATCTAAGTCTTTTTTTAGACGAATATTATCTGGCACAGTTTCATAAATTAACTGGTCAAGACTTTCTATTCCGATGGTTTTAAACATGTGTTGTAGGTCGTTCTCTCTTGGACCTATGTGGCGTAATGAAAAAGCGTCTGTTCTCATTTAAATAAAAATAAATATATAAGTTTGTGTGTTGTTTTTTTGGTAAACAAAAGTAATTATTAAACTTCTATTTTTAGGTTAAATAAGCTATAATATTTTGAGAATTTGTTAACCAAAATCAAAGTTTATTAACAGAATGATTAGTTTTGTAAAATGCAATTCTTAAAAAAAATATTTGATTTTTATGTTAATTCAAGCATTCATGTGGCCTTGTCAGTTTATTCATTAGTTCGAATAACACAATTAGTTTTTCACATTTCAGAGGATAATCCAACAATTTATTTTGTTTTTTTCGGTACTGTTTTCGGATATAATTTTGTTAAATATGATAGGATAGTTAGAATTCAAAGATTCGAAATTAGTCCACAATTAAAAGCAATAGTTATTATAAGTTTTATATCATTTTTGGCGGCTGGATATTTCTTTTTTCAGTTGCAAAGTATTGCCCAAGTATTTGGTTTTGTTTTTCTTGCGATTACATTTTTATACACTTTACCGTTATTTCCAAATAAGAAAAACGCTCGAAATTGGGCAGGAATTAAAATTTATATTGTTGCATTTTGTTGGGTTGGAGTAACTTTAGTTTTGCCAATTATAAATGCTGAAATTCCAATAACATTCGATTTTTATTTGAAATGTGTTCAGCAATTTCTATTGATTTTTGTGCTGATTATAATTTTTGAAATAGTTGATTTGCAAAGTGATGATTCACATTTAAAAACCGTTCCCCAGCAAATAGGAGTGGAGCGAACCAAAATTTTAGGTTTAGTTTTGTTATGGGTTTATTTTGTTTTGGAGGTTTTTAATTTCAAAAGCCACGGTCAAATCAAAAATCAATTTTGCACTTTGTTGTTGCAATTAATTATAGTTAAAATCATTGCTGCTTTTTTAGTCTTTTCAAACCAACATCGCTCTAAATATTACACCTCATTTTGGGTGGAAAGTATTCCGATTTTTTGGTTTTTTTTAATTTTGATGTTTGGCAAGATTATCTAATAATTTTGACTATTAAATCTAATTTTGGCGTTTTTATTAATGTTTTTTTGTTTACAAATAACTCAAAATTTCCTTCTTGTAATTGTCATATTCTCCTTGTAAAATCAACCCGTTATCTAATAATTTTTTATAATTCTGTAATTTGGCAAAAAGTTCATCTTGCGATAAATCACTTAATTTTCTTTCGGTTGAATCTGGTCTTTGGTCAGGATGTTGTTTTTCATCTCTATAGCCCGATAAAGCAACAGGAATAATTTCGGTATAATTAATAACTTCTTCTATTTCAACATCTTCAACATCTTCAACATCTTCAATTTGAACTTGACTTTGATTTTCTTCTTTCTCAGCTTTTATATCTTCAACAATTGGTATGTTTACAATTGGATTTTTCAATATATCCAATTGTTCTTTAGCATAAGTATATAGTTTTCGAGCTTGATTTTTTGGCAAATAATCAATAGTTTGAGTCAAATCAGATTTTGTTGTAAAATTAAATTCGGCTCCTAAAATACCTTCTTTTACGAAACTTCCTGAAATATCATCCCAATCATAATCGATAAATTCCATTGATAAACCTAAATTTTTTGGTTTACAAAGAATGATTCTTTTGTTGGTAACTACAATGCTATCGGGCAATATGGTCACGGCTGGTTTTTTTTGAACAGCAATGTATCCTACTTCTTCATTTGACATTAATAAATTATTCAATTTTGAAGTAATTTTTTCAATTGCTTTTGGGTCTTGGTCTTCGTTTAATATTTTCTTTAAATTCTCAATCATGACAGTTGTTTTTTGAATTTTATTCTAATTGTTTTACAAAAGTACTACCTAATTTTATATTTAGTTTATTTCTGTTTGAATTTTTTTTGACAAACTTTTGAAAACCAAATCGTAGGAATGATTTATCAGTTGACACATCAATTTAATAGAAACATCTCCATTATAATCAACTGTATTCCAATGAATTTTACTCATGTGGTACCCTGGATTTATCGATTCATATTCGGCACGTAGTTCTTTAGCTTTTTCTGGTTCACATTTTAAATTTAGTGAGGGTGTTCCTTTTTCCCATTCTTTTAAAGAGGTTAAACAAAACATTTTTCCGCCCACTTTAAACACCAAGGTATCGTCGTCAAAAGGAAAATGCTCGGTTACTCCTTTTTTAGATAAACAGAATTCGTAGAGTTGTTGAATGTTCATGTTTTTTTTTTAGTGATTAGTGATGAGTATTTAGTGATTAGCTTTTGACTAATTACTATTTACTTGTTACTATTATTTCCATCATTTTTTCGGGATGGGCTAAATTTTTGAAGCCAAATTTTTTATATAGAAAATGTGCATCAGACGTGGCTAATCGCCAAATTTTGACTTGTTGTAATTCTGGTTCAGTCATCATCGCATTTACCAAAATGGAAGAATAGCCTTTGCCACGATGCTTTTCAATAATGAAAACATCCATAACATAAGCAAAAACCACATAATCCGTGATGACTCGGCAAAATCCAATTTGGTGGTCATCTAAATAAATTCCGAAGCAAAACGAACGATCAATTGTGGTTTGAACTTCTTCAATAGTTCTTCCTGCAGCCCAATAAACATCTTTCAAAAAGTTTTGAATGAATGGAACATCGAGTTTGGATTTATCTTTTGAAACGATTATCATATGGTTAACGAATGTTTAATAGCAATTGTTGATTTTTGCACTTCTAAAATCAGAAATCAAAATTCAGAAATCTTAAATAATATCGGTTTACTTGGCGATGCATCATTTTCAAACGAAGCAATTTGTAGATTCAAAATATAATTTCCATCTTGAATTTCATCTTCTACAAAAATCATTTCAGTGATGGTGCAATTCAATCGTGCATCTTGGTTCAAATTAGTAACATCTTTTACATTCCAAAAGGCTTTATGTGCCAATAAATTTCCTTCATCTTCTTCTTTATCAACGCTTGGTAAATCGATTAGTAAATGTTGAATTCCGATTTCTCGAATAAAAATAGCTGCTTCTTTTGACAAGTAAGGCGGATTGGTTTTGGAATAGTTTGTATGTTTTTTTGATTCTAAATTGGGTAATGTTCTGATGATTAATGCTTCATTTGTTACACTAAGTGCAGTCGAAGTGTTTTCGTTTAAAGCGTTTTCAATTTGGTTTTTGGTAATTACCAAATCCTTGTTTATCATTTCTGGAGTAATTGAAATCAGTTTACTATTAAAAAAAAACTGTTTCAAACATTGATTTATCGAATAAAATTCATGCGTAATATGTCCAAGACATTCGGTGTGCGTTCCGTGTCCATGCGGATTGAAGAAAATATTGTTAAAATTGGTGGAACTTCCTTCAGACACTTTTCCGATCCAAGTACCAAATTTTACGGGTTCAATTATGGGTTTTTCAATATACCACGCAATAGGATTTTGGTCACTATTGGATAATGGAATGGAAATATCAATAGGTTTTGATAAGTCAATTTCGATGTTATTTATTGATGCTTTCATAATTCAACCAAACAGATCAAGATTTATAAAATTTATAAAATCAATTATTTCAAAGTTTCCTTTAACCATTTATAAAATTCAGTTTGCCAAACCATGGCATTTTGGGGTTTTAGTACCCAATGGTTTTCTTCTGGAAAATATAAAAATCTTGATTTAATACCTCGCAATTGTGCCGCTTGAAAAGCTTCTTGTCCTTGCCCTATTGGAACTCTAAAATCTATTCCGCCTTGAATGATTAGGATGGGCGTATTCCATTTTTCAACCAAATTGATTGGATTGAATTTTGAATAGGTTTTTTGAGCTATTTCATTTTTTTCCCAATAGGCTCCACCGTGTTCCCAATTATCAAAAAATAATTCCTCAGTGGTTCCATACATACTTACTAAATTAAAAACACCATCGTGAGCTATAAAAGTTTTGAAACGATTGTTATGAATTCCTGCTAAATAAAACACTGAATACCCACCATAACTAGCTCCAACTGCTCCAAGTCTTGACTTGTCCACATAACTTTCTTTAGAAACATCATCAATTGCCGAAAGATAATCATCCATTACTTGACCGCCCCAATCGCCCGATATTTTTTCGTTCCACTCTTGTCCGTGTCCATACATTCCTCTTCGATTTGGTGCTACCACAATATATCCTTGAGAAGCCATCAAAGAAAAATTCCAACGAAACGAATAAAATTGTGTCAACGGACTTTGTGGTCCGCCTTGACAATAAAGCAGTGTTGGATATTTTTTTGTTTTATCAAAATTTGGTGGTAAAATTACCCAAACTAACATTTTTTTACCATCTGTTGTAGTAACATAGCGTCTTTCATATTTTGGCAATGAAAGTTTGCTATATATTTCATCATTAATTTTGGTCAATTGAATCCAAGTTTTTTTCTTCAAATTATAGGAATAAATCTCAGCGGCATGGTTCATATCTGTTCTTGTTAAAATGGCCACATCTCCAGTAATGTCAACAATATCGTGAACATCAAAATCGCCATCAGAAATTTGACTTACAACCACTGCAATCTTAGTTAATCCAGGAAAATTTACTTCGAATAATTGTTGCGTTCCATTTATAGGTGAAATGAAATATACTTTTTTACCGTCTTTACTCCATTTGAAACTTTCAACGGTTCCATCATAATTGGAAGTCAAATTGATGTTTATTCCTTTATAATTAACAATGATATCATTTTTATCGGCTTCATATCCATCGCGTTTCATTTGTAACCAAGTTAAATTTCCTGTTGGTGAAAATGAAGGATTAGTGTCATAACCTTTATTAGTTTCTGTAAGGTTTTTTGTGGTTTTGTTTTCTAAATTATATTCATATAAATCAGTGTTTGTGGAAAGTGCATATTCGGTTCCGACTTTCTTTTTAGAAACATAAATTATACTTTTAGAATCGGGCGACCAAACATAATCTTCATCACCGCCAAAAGGTTTTTGAGGCGAATCAAAAGGTTCGTTCAACATGATGTCAATTGGTGTTGCATTTTCTTTATTTTCAGCATAAAAAACATGGTTATAACTTCCATCATTCCAAGAATCCCAATGGCGATAGTCTAATGAATTATAAACATGAACATTTGATTTATCAAGATTTGGATAAATATCTTTTCCTAATATTTTATTTATTTTTACTTCTTTTGAAGATAAAATATAGTTACCATCGGGCGAAATATTTTTATCTTTTACTAAATCTTTGGTGTCGTTTATTTCTGTTGCTATTCCACCGTTTATTGGCAGTGTATAAAATTTGGAATCCAATTTATTTTCGTCCATAATTGGAGTTGAAACCTTATAAACAATTGATTTTCCGTCTTTTGAAATTCCTAAAACTGAAGCTCTACCTAATTTCCAAAGTAATTCTGGAGATAAAGCCTGTTGCGCCAATGCTGTTATACTCATAGTGCTCACGATTATAAAAAATATTTTCTTCATTTTGAATAAAATTTTGTTGAATTGATAAAAGTAATTATTAATTTTTTAGATTATGTATTTGAAAGAAAAAAATATTATTTTTATCAAAAAAAAAAATTTCAAATGCAACTGAGTTATTGGGAAATTAAAAATTGGTTTTCAAATATTGATTTCACTATTGTAGGTAGCGGAATAGTTGGATTGCATTGTGCCTTACATCTTCGTGAGCGATTTCCAAAAAGTAAAATTTTGATTCTTGAAAAAGGAATTTTGCCACAAGGAGCAAGTACAAAGAACGCTGGTTTTGCTTGTTTTGGAAGTTTGTCAGAAATTATTGACGATTTAAAATCACATTCCGAAGAAGAAGTGGTTCAATTAATTCAAAAAAGATGGAATGGATTACAACTTCTAAGAAAACGTCTTGGCGATGAAACCATTGATTTTAAACCTCATGGTGGTTATGAATTGTTTTTGAAAGAAGACGAAAACACTTATAATGAATGTTTACAAAAACTATCTTTTATAAATGAAATCCTAAAACCTCTTTTTAAATCAGATGTTTTTTCTAAGGAATTTGATCGATTTAATTTTCAAAAAATTCAAGAATATTTGATTTTCAATCCATTTGAAGGTCAAATTGATACTGGAGCGATGATGCAAGCTCTTTTGAAAGAAGCTATTTCTAAAGATATTCTAATTTTAAATCAAGCGGAAGTTTCTTCTTATATTGAAAAAAATTATGCAGTTGGTATTGTTGTTAATGGATTTTCATTTGAAACAAAAAAATTGTTTTATGCAACCAATGGATTTGCCTCAAAACTAACAAATGATGCCGTAAAGCCTGCAAGAGCACAAGTTTTAATTACAGAGCCCATTGCTAATTTGGATATTCGAGGCACATTTCATTTAGATAGAGGCTATTATTATTTTAGAAATATAGACAATCGTATTTTATTAGGTGGTGCAAGAAATTTAGATTTTGAAGCAGAAGCCACAACCGATTTATCTCAAACAGAAAAAATCCAAAATAAATTGGAAGAGTTGTTAAAAAATGTAATTTTACCCAATCAAGAAATACAAATAGCCCATCGTTGGAGCGGCATCATGGGAATTGGCTCAAGGAAAAGCCCAATTGTTTCTCAACTTTCCGAAAATGTATATTGTGGTGTTCGTTTGGGTGGAATGGGTGTGGCCATTGGAAGTTTAGTAGGAAAAGAATTAGCAGAATTGATATAAATGACAACAAAAAAAGACACTTCAAAAAAGACAAATAGAACCTTTTTTCAAAAATTAAAACGATTTATATGGAAATCCATGCTTTGGTTTTTTGGATTTTCAATTTTATCGGTATTGATTTTTAAATGGGTTCCTGTTCCATTTACACCGTTGATGGTTATTAGAGTTATCGAAAATAAAATTCAAGGGAAAGATGCAGTTTTTAGTCACGATTGGGAACCAATAAATAAAATTTCGCCTAATTTACAAAAAGCTGTAATTGCAAGTGAGGACGGTAATTTTTTGAAACACAATGGTTTTGATTTTAAAGCAATGCAAAAAGCATTCAAAAACAACAATAGAGGCCGAAAATTGAAAGGCGGAAGTACCATATCGCAACAAACCGCTAAAAATGTATTTCTATGGCAAGGAAGAAGTTATATCAGAAAGGGATTAGAAGCCTATTTCACAGTTTTAATAGAACTCATTTGGGGCAAAGAGCGAATCATGGAAGTATATCTAAACTCCATTGAAATGGGCGATGGTGTATATGGAGCACAAGCCGCATCAAAACATTGGTACAGCAAAGATGTTTCCAATTTATCTCCGAGAGAAGCCGCTGGAATTGCAGCAATTCTCCCTAGCCCGAGAAAATTCAAAGCATCTAATTCAAGTTCCTATATAAACCAAAGAAAAGTCAAAATTGTACGTGTAATGCGTCATATTGGAAAACTGGAATATTGATTTTTATAGGTATTGCTTTTTGATTAGAATTGTTTTATAATATTAGTTTTTTTTGTATTAAATTCCTTTTTGTCGAAAAGTGAGCAGTAAAGATTTGTGCTTCTTTAATAAAATCCATGAAAACAACTTTCTATAAAAACTCCAAAATAAGTTATTCCGACCATGGAAAAGGAACTGCTGTGGTTTTATTACATGGATTTTATGAAAATAAAGAAATGTGGCGGGCATTTATACCTTTTTTTTCAAAAAAAAACCGAATTATTTCTATAGATTTATTAGGTCATGGTTTGTCCGAATGTTTGGGTTATGTTCATTCGATGGAAGATCAAGCCGATATGGTTCATCATGTTTTGCATGAATTGAAAATTAGAAAAGCCATTTTTGTAGGTCATTCAATGGGTGGCTACATTGCCTTGGCTTTTGCCGAATTATATCCAAGTGCCATGAAAGCCCTTGTGCTATTAAATTCAACTTCAAGAGCCGATAGCGAAGAACGAAAAACCAATCGAGATAGGGCTATAATTGCTGTAAAGAAAAATTATATAGCCTGCATTAGAATGAGTGTTGCTAATTTATTTAGTATAAAAAATCAAAGTATTCTATTAGATGAAATTGAATTTGTAAAAACGGAAGCTCTAAAAACGCCTCTTCAAGGAATTATTTCGTGCCAAGAAGGAATGAAGATTAGAAAAGACAGAGAAGTGCTATTGCATTTTGCTACTTATCCAATTTTATTAATTTTAGGAAAAGAAGATCCTGTTTTAAATTATGATGAAACCGTTGATCAAATTCAAGGGACAAAAGTAGAACTTCATACTTTTCCAGATGGACACATGAGCCACATTGAAAATGAAAATGAATTGATGGATGTTTTGAGTAATTTTTTTAAAAAAATTTAATACTTTATCATTAAATTGTTGTTTTTTTTCTGTCATCATTCCATGTTATATAACCTATTATAGCATTAAAAAAATAAAATGTATATTTTGCAACATTAGCTATATTCATCAGCATTAAGTTTTGAATAATTTTGGTCAAGTTATAAAATTGCCACATAAACCAATTGTCAGGATACATTCTTGCAGTATTGAATGTTCCGCCAAAAGTTAAACCCGCAGGAATTGCGATTGCAAAAAATAATTTCCAATCAATAGGTTTTTCTGAAAGATATTTGAAAGCAATATAATTTAGAACTAATGAAAAGAAAAAGCCTAATACAATATTTCTGTAAAAAATATAATCAATCGAACGTAGAACTCTGCTTTTTTTCCAGGTATTAAAAACTAAATAATTTCCAATAAAAGTTACTGGATAGGTCAGAATGGCACCAATATTTCCTAACAAAAAATCAATTGTTCCGCTAAGAAAAGTGTTGCATGTTGTAATTAAATTTCCAATATTATTTTTTTTAGTAACCAATCGATTTCCTATCATTGAAAAACTTGTATTGACTATTGAAATATATCCAATAAAAAGCACATATTTTTTGTCTTGAAATGTAAATTTATATTCTGTGTTTTGATAACCTAAAATAATTGATGCAACTATTACAACCCCCAAACCAATTACGTCAAGATAGGTGCTATTGGTTATTGATTTGATTTTTTTTATTGATTTTTCTGAAAGAGAAAGCACAGACATAATTTATACCTTTTAAAAAAAAATCCCAACACTTTCACATCGGGATTATATTAATATTATTTTTAATTTACAGCAGGGCAATTACAGTGATATTTCTCTGGCTTGCAGAACAAGTTGATTCCTAAAGTTATTTGATGGAATCCGCCGTTGTCAAATTTTACATTTCCTAATAAATGTGAATAGGTGTAGGACACCATATATTTATCAAAATTAAATCCAACTACGGGTGTAATGTATTGTAATTTTTGAGTTGCCACAGAATTTCCTTCAACATATTGTGCTCCATCTAAACTTCTTCTATACGATATTCCGCCCCAAAGTAAACCTTTTTCAAGTGTTTTATAGGCTTTTAAATTCAAATCTATTAAAGATTCTTTGGTTTGTGTTATGTTTTGAAACATAAATGATGGTTCCCACATTATTGTTTCACTGTCCCCAAAAGTATATCCTGCGTTAATAATTAATCGCTTTAAATCGACGGGTTCTTTATCTGTATATAACTTTCGCTCTGTTGAGAGGGCATTTTTTACTGTTGCATGAACATAAAAATCTAAATAATTATAACTTGCTCCAATATCAACATTAAAATAGGATGCTTTTTGCTCAATATTACCAATATTTGGGTCATATTCTGGATATCCATCTGCAAAAGAAGTTTCATCTATTGTGCTTTGTGCAAACCCAGCACTCATCCCAAAAGAAAGCTGATTTAAATCAACATTATCTCTTGAAAACATCAAGTGATGAGCATAGGTCAACCGAACTCCTTTTTGCGAATGATAGCCGTTTTTATCGTTTATCAAAATGATTCCTGCTCCTGAACGCTCTCCAACACTTCCATTAAAACTCAAGGTTTGCAAAGCTGGTGCATCAGATTGTCCAAACCATTGTTGTCTTGCGGTAAGTCGCACTTTGGAACAATTTGCTGCTCCTGCCATCGAGGGATGCAATAAATAGTAATTATCAGATAAATAGTCTGAATAAACTGGTAAAACTTCTTGCGAAAAAGATTGCTTTGCTATTAATAGGAATACTATTAAATAAAAAATTTTGAATCTCATAGAGGTTATCTTTTTAATGAAAAATGGGCTTTAAATTCTTTTGTTTGCAATTGTTCTATAAAATATACCGTAAACCAATAATCGGTTGAGGGCAGTGGTTGTCCATTATAGGTGCCATCCCAGCCTGTTCCAATTGGGCTAATTTGTTTTATTAATTTTCCAAATCGGTCAAAGATATAAATTTTTGCGGTATTGTCCAATCCTATTATGTTCCAAGTGTCATGGATGCCATCGCCATTGGGTGTAAAATAGTGTGGATAGCCAATGGTTTTAACATCTTCTATAATCAATACATCACAACTGTTGTATTCGCCGCCTTCGGTGTCATAAACTGTTATGGTATGGGTGCCTAAAGATACATTTTCAAAAACTGTACTTTCTTGTTTTGGACCATCATCTAAACTGTATAAATACGTTCCATACCCTTGTGTCAGCACTGTTATGGTTTGATTTTCTTCAAAAGCATTGGTAACCGTATAACCCAATGTTCCATTCAAAATTTCGGCTTGCCCCGATTGAATAACCTCAAATGGTGCTGAGGTAGCCGAACATCCTAAACTTGTTTGATTGATCATTTCAACACTAAAGCTGCTTTGAACATCGCCTGTCAAGGGTTGAGTTATGGTGTAACTCGGAACGGTGGTTATGGCTACTTCCGTGGTTCCTTCAAACCAATGATATTCAAATGCTGGTGTGGTGCTTGGGTTTAAATAGAGCGTTTGGTTTATGGCTGTCAAGGTCAATTCTCTTACTACAATATGGTCTGTATAATCAACACAAATAGTATGATTGTCATTGGTGGTGGTAATCTCTGGCTCGGGCAATTGTTCTACTATTGCCTCAAACTTATCTATTTTTTGACATCCTGTAGCAATGTTGGTCACTGCTGCCCAAATGGTGTGGGTATATCCCATATAGTTTGCTAAATCTGAAATCGGTGCGGGCAACAACGCCGGATTTGAATCTGGATTATATTCACTATCATAGAAGGTTACCGAAAACTGTGCTGGATTTTGTCCGTTTAATATTTCTGTCGTTACAGTGGTGTCTAACGGATAGGCATAATATCCGTTGTTGGTGCCATCGGTATCGCACGTGTTTAACAAAGTAGTGGGTTGCGTAAATTGAGGCCGTGGATTTACTAAAATGGTAAACTGTCCTACGCCACTTTTACACCCTGTGCTGGTGTTTGTAGCTACGACATAAATTGTTTGTGGATTTGAAATGTTTGTATAGGCTGATGGCAAGGCTATTTGATTGGCCAAGGTTGGTGGTGTAGCGGTATGATAGGTCAACGTGTAGGTAGCCGTTGATGGGTTGTTTGCCAACAATGCCACTGCTTGACTGGTCAAATCAAATACTTCAAAACCATCATTGGCTACTAAATCTTCTTCGCAAATTTGATAATTGGCAATAGTTGCTATCACCGGTAGCGGGTTTACGGTTAAGGGTTGTTCTACTAAAACATAACAATGACTCCCTAAGTAATCAATTCTATTGTTCTCTACTCTAATCCAAACATTGCCGCCAACTAAAGCTGTATTTGGAGTCATTATTTCATTGGTTTGATTGATGGCATCTGCTTGAGATGGATAATAATGTAAGGTCAAGCTTGGATCGCCATTGATAATGTAAGCTGCATTAACTGTTAAATCAAAGGTTTCTAACATATCGCCTGGCAAGTTGTAATCGCACTGTGGTGCAAGTGG
>Ga0316611_1000545_pt1 | contig 12677 bp, 13 predicted proteins | sample MIS2016202_MG_FD_207675 | JGI IMG/M metagenome (GOLD analysis project Ga0316611, IMG submission 207675) | Microbial mat bacterial communities from Middle Island sinkhole, Lake Huron, Michigan, United States - MIS.2016.202 | ecosystem: Environmental > Aquatic > Freshwater > Lake > Sediment... | reverse complement strand
TTATTATTGTTAAATTTTCTCTATATTCGTCCATCAAATGATAATTATTTGATATTGCCAAATTAAATATATCTTTTAATTTGGATCGTTCAATTTTTTCTATAAATTCTTTTACTAAAATTGTGTTTGATATTAAAATGAATTTTATGGTTCTTGTATTGAATGAATAATTTTTTTTGTTTATAATAGTTGTTAAATCATTTAATATTTTTATTGAATGATAATTCAATTCATTTTCAAATTGTGCTGGAATGTCTTTATTGGTAATAGCTGCCCAATATAAGAAACAAAAATCTCCTTCAATGTTAGATTCTTCTATTAGTTTTTTAATTACCTTTTCATGGCTTCCTGTTATTTTTATATCATCAAGGAAAATACAAAATCTGTCATTCAAAAATTCAGAATCAAAATGATAGGTATCTTTTGAAATCAGTTGTAATCTTTCTTCGGCTGTTAAAGTTCCGTAATCTTCTGAATAAGTTTTGTATCTGTGAATTTTTGCTTCTAATAGTGATTTTCTATTGTTTTTATAGAGAAATTTATTTACATATTGTTTGAAATATTTTGCCATAACCCCGCTTGCAGTAGGAATTGAAGAGTAAGGGCTGGGTAAAACTATTATTTCTTTATCGGAAAGTAATACATCTTTAAATGTTGAAATAAATTTTTCTGCAGTTAATTTTCCAAATTTTTTTGCCATTTTTTCATCGCCAAATTTAAATAAAGAATATTCTAATGCTGAAAAAGGAACATTAGATGTAGAATGTATTTCAAAAGTACAAAGCTCGTAATAATTCTTAGCCATAAATTAATTTTTCTAAATTATTAGTTTGTGAATATAAATAAGTTGAAAATCCAAATGATTTTGCACCAAGTTCATCTGCAATTGGGTTGTCTCCTATATGTAAGACTTCACTTTTATCTATCTTCTGATTACAATTCTCCCAAACTTTTTTAAAAATTTTAGGATTGGGTTTTGAAATATTCAATTCGTCTGAAAACAATAAAAATGAAAAATAGTCTTTTAATTTTATACTGTCTAAAAAATTTTTGATAATTTTTCCCTTTATAAAACCGGTATTACTTGTAATATTTAAAGTTATGTTTTTATCTGCAATAAGTTTTAAATTTTCAAATAAATTTTTTTCTAAAACTACAGGTGGATATTTAAGAAAAAGTGTATTCATTTCTTTCATAAATTCATCCACTTTAATTTTATTTTCTTTTAAACCCAAACCTTTCAGTTCATATAATATAAACCAAATTATTTCATCTGTATCTATATTTTTTCCTGTTTTTTCATTGATTGAATTTATGGTTAAATCATATTTTCTAAATATTTTCTCAACCTCATCAATGGATTGATTTATTGAAAATATTTCTTTAAATAGCACATTCCTTTTTCTTTTAAAATCAGGATGCGAACGTATAAGGGTTAACCATAAATCTAATGAAATATGTTTGTAATTATCTATTTTCAAAAATAAAATACTTAAGCGTATGAAGCCAAAATTCTTTGAATGGTTTGCCCTAAAAATCCATCTTCAGTAGGATCTCCAATAGCTGCAAATTTCCATTCACTATCTTTCTTATACAATTTTCCCAAAATTAAAGCTCTTTTTCCTGCAAATTGGGGTTCTGCAGCTACATTATATTCTGCAAAAACGGAGTTTACTTTTTGCGGACTTCCTTCAAACATTCTAATTTTTGCATACGGAATCATTGAAAAATCTTCTTGACCTACATTGTTTAAAAAGAAAAATATTTGGTCAATATCTGGGCTAATTTGTGATAAATTTACGGTAATAATTTCATTATCTAAACCATCATCTCCTCCTGAATCTCCTGCTAAATCATCACCTGTATGTCTTAAAGCTCCTGTGTTGGATACTAATTTTCCTGGTGGCAAACCAAATTGTTGTAAAAATTCTGGCTTGTAAAGCGGTGAATATAAATGGTCTGAAGGTTGTTTCGCTGCATTTAGCATAACACAACTTAAATCTAAATCTACGTCTGTTTTACTGTTTCCGAAGAAACCTTTTTTAACAATTGCACCCCAATTAACTCCTACACAAAACTCTGTTAATGTAGAACCGTTGTCTTTCCTAAGGTCTATTCGTTGACCTTTTTGTAAATTAATTGCCATATTTTTTCGTTTATAATTACTATTTTTCAAAAACCAAATATAAAATAATTTTTATAAAATAGAAATATTTTTATTTTTTTTGTGCTTTATTATTTTGCATACTTTTAAAATCATAGATTTCAATTATCTTTGCATTTAATATAGTTTTAAAATTATGAATGAATTAGAAAATAGCTTGCCTGCAAACACACAAATAATTGATAATGATGGTAATGTGAATACTTCTCAATTACAATCTCAAGATATTACCAAGTATAATGAAATGAATAAAACATTAACATTAGAAGATCCTAATGCGATTTTGAATTATGGTGTTGATATTCAAAATGCAATGGAAAAGTATAGTAATGAATTTCTAACCTCTGTTCGAGCTTTTAATTCTGGTGATGTAGGTCTCTTAATAAATGATTTATTAACGGAAATAAATTATATAGATGTAGATGAATTAGATCAAAGCAGTTTCAAGAAATTTTTAAAAGGAATTCCTTTCTTAAATAAATTGGTTTTTGATGCACAAAAATTATTTTCAAAATACGATACTATTTCTGGAAATATTGATAAAATAACCACTAAAATTAAAGCTGGAAGAATAAATTCCATCAAAGATAACGCATCTTTACAAACCATGTTCGACCAAAATGTGAATTATATAAAGCAATTAGAAGACTTAGTGATTGCTGGAAATCTTAAAAAAGAAGAATTTCAACAAAAATTAGCAGAAATGGAAGGAAATCCTACTGCTTATAAAGATTATGAAATTGCTGATTGTAGAGAATTTGTAAATAGATTAGACAAAAAACTAGCCGACTTAAAAATAGTTCGTTATGTGATGATGCAATCGTTAGCACAAATACGATTGGTACAAAACAACAATAATGCCATTGCTGAAAAAGCACAATCTATTGTTACTACCACTTTGCCCGTATGGAAAAATCAATTGACATTAGCCATTGCACTTCAAAGACAAAAAGCAAATGTTGATATACAAAGAAAAGTTTCAGAAACAACAAATACAATTTTAGAAAAAAATGCTGAGCTTTTAAAACAAAATAGTATAGAAGTGGCAAGGGAAAATGAAAATACAATAGTATCTATTGAAACGCTGAAAAAAACAACAACTTCTTTAATCTCTACATTAAATGATGTAAAACAAATTCATGAAAAAGGGGCTGAAAGCAGAAAACAATTAGACACCGACTTGAAATCATTGGAACAAGAATTACGGAAAAATGTAACCCAAACCAGATAATTTTAAAGCATTACATGGTTCCCTTAAAAAAAAATTCTTTCCTTAAACTATAATAATGACTTCGGAAGAAAAAGGAAGTATTTTCAAAGATTCTCAAAAAAAAATTCAAAAATTACATTTATTAAATGCCTTTTTTGAACAAGTAGAATTGTTTTCTATTTTTACCAAAACAAAATTAATACATAGTTTCTTTGAAAATAATACCGAAGAATTAGACGTGTCTAATTTAGCACTTTTTCATCTTCAATTTACAGAATCTTTATTAGAGGTTTTAAACAAACTAAAAAAATCAAACGAGCTAAATGTTCGATTGATTTTAGAAGAAATTAGAATAAATGAAGATGAAATTCAAGCATTAAAAAGAAACATTAGCTCGAAAAATAGTTTTGAAAGTGAAGCTAAAACACAGGTAAATAAAATAAAATCACTTTTGAAGGAAATATATGAAATACTTTCTTTTTCGTTAGATAAAAATCCTATTAATTCTGAAATTGAAATTTTTTCATTGAAATATAATAAAGAGTATTTTGCAGAAATCGAACAAAGTGAGTTTCATGAAATAATAGAATATAAAAAAGGTTTAGTATATGAAAATCCGTTCTTCACAATTCATAAAAAACTCTTAGGTTTACTAAATAGGCATCAATATGAATTCAATTTTATTTCCGGTTTAAAAGCTGGTGGAATTCCATTGGAACTTTACTTTATTCCAAAAGAAAATGAATATTTTGTGTTTATCCCAACGCTTAAATATTTTTTGATGTTAGAGTTGAATGAATATAAGTCTTTTTCAATTGAAACATTAAATAAAACAAACATTTCTCCCAAAGAAAAATATATAAAAGAACTGAAAAGCAAAATTGAAATGCTTGAAAAAAGTATTCCAACAGTAAAAACCCATATACCAGATACAGTGAAAGATTTATTGATTGAGTATCATAAAAAAATTTCTGACATGAATGTTTTAAAACAGCTAAACAACCTTGATTCAGAGGCCAATGTATTGAAAACTATGCTCAATACAACTATTTTTTAAGATAGGTTTTATTAAAAAACCTCTGGTTTCCAATTCTCAAAAAAACGCAAAACTTTTTCCTCATTATATCCCTTTCCATCTTCTAAATAACCAGTGTCTTGAGTATGAATCAAATCGCCATTTTGGTTTAAAACAAGCAACACTGGATAGCCGAATCTTCCAGGATTGTTGTATTTTTTCATTAAAATTTCATTTTTATTTTCTTTGCTATAATTCAAATGATAATAGATAAAATGAGAATTTTTTGTTACCTTAATTTTCTCATTTTCATTAATATACTTATCAAATAAAATGCACCAGCTACACCAATTGCCTCCTACTTGTAGTATCACATTTTTATTTTCACTTTTTGCTTTTTGTAAAGCATTATCAATATCCTTTTTTGCATCAGCCATAGGATTATATAGTTTTTGTGATAAAGAAAAGGAACTGAAAAGTAAAAAAAATAGTAAATATTTCATCGTATGTAATGTTAATTAACAAATATATAAAACTTAAAATAAACAAATATTCATTTTTTAGCAATTATATTTTCATTTCATTTTCAAATTAACTATTTTTGTAAACTATTAAACCAATAACATGAAAATTAAAACCTTTGCTGCAATTGATATTGGTTCCAATGGAATTCGATTGATGATAAACCATATCTATGAAAACGAATTTCAACCCATTTTCAACAAAACACAAATGGTACGCGTTCCCATACGATTAGGTCACGATTCTTTTACAAACCAACATATTTCTGAACAGAATATTGTAAGAATGATAAGTGGAATAACATCTTACAAACTTTTAATGGAAGTATATAATGTAGAAAAATACCGAGCTTTCGCAACATCTGCTATGCGAGAAGCCAAAAATGCTGATGAAGTAGTGAAGCGAATTTATGAAAGTTGTGGTGTAGAAATTGAAATAATTGACGGTGAAAAAGAAGCGGCCATTATTTTTCAAACAGAACTTAGCTCTTTTGTAAATTCTAACAAAGCATTTTTATATGTTGATGTAGGAGGTGGAAGCACAGAAGTTACTTTAATAAACAACGGGAAAGTGATAGATTCAAAATCATTCCCCATCGGTACTGTAAGATTTCTAGAAGGCAAAGTACCAAAAGATTATCTTAAAAATGAAGTAAAACCCTGGATAAAAAAAATCACAAAAGGATTAAAAATAGATTTAATAGGTTCAGGTGGAAATATAAATTATGTTTTCAAACAATCTGAAAAAAAAGAAGGATTACCATTGATGTATAATTACATCAGCAGATTTTATAAAACAATAAAAAACCTAAGCTACGAACAAAGAATTGAAAGTTTCAACATGAAACCTGATAGGGCAGACGTAATTGTTCCTGCTCTTGATATCTACAAAAGTATTATGAAATGGAGTAAAGCCAAACAAATATTCATTCCAAAAATTGGTGTTGTAGATGGTATGATACAATGGATGTATAAAACAGAAAAAGAATCTTATAAGAAATTTGTAAAACAGTAAGAAGCATAATATAATTAATGTTAGAAACAGATGTATTAGTAATCGGGTCAGGAATTTCAGGCTTGTCTTTTGCTTTGAAAGTAGCACAAGAATCTCCAGAATCAAAAATTACGATTGTTACCAAAGACAGCGAAAGCGAAAGTAATACCAAATACGCACAAGGTGGATTAGCCGTTGTTACAGATTTTAATAAAGACAGTTTCAACAAACATATTGAAGATACCATGCGTGCAGGAGATGGAATTTCCAATAGAAATGTTGTGGAAATAGTTATAAAAGAAGGGCCGCAACGTTTTAAAGAATTAGTAGAATGGGGTGCAAATTTTGATACAAATAATTCGGGAACTTTTTCTTTAGGAAGAGAAGGCGGACACACTGAAAACAGAATTGTGCATCATAAAGACATTACAGGGGCAGAAATGGAACGGGCATTGCTGGAAGCTGTACATCTGAATCCTAATATTTCACTAGAAACCCATCACTATGTTATCGATTTAATTACCGAACATCATATCGACCAAATAGTTACCAAAGAAAGTGCCATCACTTGTTTCGGAGCCTATGTTTTAGATAAAAAATCTGAAGAAATAAAAAGAATTCGAGCTAAAATAACACTTTTAGCAACTGGTGGAATCGGACACGTATATAGAAACACCACCAACCCACCTATTGCAACTGGCGACGGTATTGGCTTAGCACATCGTGCAAATGCCCATATCTCTAATATGCAATACATTCAATTCCACCCAACAGCATTATATTCCCCCAACAGTGGGAGATTATTTCTTATTTCAGAAGCCGTTCGGGGCGATGGTGCCAAATTGCGAACAAAAGACGGCAAAAAATTTATGCACAAATATGATGAAAGAGAAGAATTAGCCTCACGTGATATTGTTGCACGAGCAATTGATAATGAATTAAAAATATCAGGTGATGATTTTGTGGGATTGGATTGCAGAGAAATGGATCATGAAAAATTCAAAGCACATTTTCCCAATATTTATGAAAAATGTCTTTCAGAAGGAATAGATCCTTTTAAACAATTAATTCCCGTAGTGCCTGCTTGCCACTATCTATGCGGAGGTATCACTGTGGATACTGTTGCCCAAACCAGCATAAAAAATCTCTTTGCAGTAGGGGAATGTACCAATACCGGATTGCACGGAGCAAATAGATTAGCATCGAATTCCTTATTAGAAGCAATGGTATTTGGGCATCGAGGGGCCATCAAAACAGTACAATTATTAGCTGAAAATAATTTTAATTATTCGAATTTTGAAAAAATACCAAATTGGGACTCAAAAGGAATGAATGAAACCGAAGAAATGGTTTTGATAAACTATTTCAGAAAAGAATTACAAAATTTAATGAGTGATTTGGTGGGAATTGTTCGTTCCAATAAACGATTGAAAATAGCTTCAGAAAAAGAAGAGGAAATATACAAAGCAGTAAAAGAATTGTATTCCATGTCGGTATTGTCGCCCCAACTTTCAGAATTACGAAATTTAGTAAGTGTTGCCTACCTAATTATTATGCATTCTATGGAACAAAAAGAAAATCGAGGGGCTTTTTATAACAAAGATTTTTAAAAATTGTAATTTTGAGAATTAAATCTGTTTTGGGAATTAAAGGATAATCATTAATTTCTTGTAATTCTCTATTTTACCAATTTTAAATGCCCAAAATGATGTTCACCATGCCAAGAGTAAAAAGCTATACTTTGCAAAATTGTATATGTAATTCCACTTTCAGGATTGTAAAAAGTTCGTTGCAAATCTGTGTCTGTAAGAGATTTTAGTAAAATTATCCATTTTCTATGCAATACGTCTAATAATTCTAAAGATAAATTTATATCACTTTGATAATCAATTAATTTAGACCAGGCTAATTCGTTGTATGGTTTTATGTAAGGGTTTTCCTCTGTTAGGGCTAATTTTATTCTACAATAGCTATTTATATGACTATCAGACAAATGGTGTATTACTTCTTTTGCAGTCCAACCACCAGGTCTATAAGGAGTATTTAATTCTTCTTCAGAGAAATTTTGAACATAATTTTTAATCTCACTTGGAATATTTTCTATTGAATAAAAAAATGATTGAATTTCTTCCATTGAATAACTTTCTTTTATAGAAAATTTCCCAATTGGGTATTGTAAATGTTCCATAAATTAAAGTTTTCTTCTTATTATTTCTTGTTTTAATAATTCCAATTCTCTTCCCGTTTGCCCAGCTACCGATGTGTTTTCAGTGGCTCTACGCATTAAATAAGGAATCACTTCTTTTATGGGTCCGTAGGGTAAATATTTGGCAACATTATACCCATTTTTGGCTAAATTGAAACTCAGATTATCGCTCATTCCAAACAACTGCCCAAACCATATTTTGTGAAAATCTTTGTTTAAATTGAACTCATTCATTCTATTAATCAATAATTGACAACTTTTTTCATTATGAGTACCCGCAAATAATGAAATTGTTTCTTTATGTTCAAAAGCAATTTCTATGGCTTTATTATAATCCATATCTGTTTCCTCTTTTGTGTTTTGTATCGGTGAAATATAATTCATTTCAGTAGCTCTTTTTCGTTCTTTTTCCATATAAGCACCTCTTACAATTTTATATCCTACAAAATAATTTCCTTCTTTTGCTTTTTTATATTCCGATTTTAAATAGGTTAACCTATCATGTCGATACATTTGAAGAGTATTGCAAATAATGCATTTTTCTACATTATACTTACGCATTAAATCTTCTGCAATAGTGTCTATAGCATCTTGAATCCAACTTTCTTCTGCATCTATCATTATAGTGATGTTGGCTTTTTTGGCCTCATTTGCTACTCTTTCAAAACGATTTAATACTCTTTTCCATTCAGCAGTTTCTTCTTCATTTAATAACTGCTTTTGGTTTACTTTTTCATATAACGCAAACCTCCCAAACCCTGTTGGTTTAAAAACAGTAAAAGGCATGGAAGCATTATGCTCGGAAAATTGAATGATTGAGATAATTTCCTCACAGGTTTGATCGAAAATTTTCTCATCTTCTTTCCCTTCTACAGAATAATCTAGTATCGAATGAACCTTGTTTTTATATAAATCATCTATTACGGGAAGACATTCTTTTCGAGATTCTCCACCACAAAATTGCTCAAAAATGGTGTTTTTAACAATAGACTTTACAAATGGGAAATTAATTTCCACCAAAAATCCCAACATTGAATTTCCTATTTTAGTAAGTATTGGATTTTGAATACACTGAAATAAAAACTTTGCTTTCTTTAGTTGCGTATTGGTTTTGTGTTGAAAAGCTACTTCTGTATTTTGAAAAATATTCATAAAATTTTTGTTTGTAGAACAAATATAAAAAATTTATAATTTTAATTAGGTATTTAGTAAGTATCTTTCTTTTATAATGTTTATATGATGTTTTGTATGTCCAATAGAAATAAAACCCAATGCTCTGGCAGAAATTTTATACTCAATTCCATTACCTAAAAATTGAGATTGTTCTTCTGAACAATTTTCAAATAAAAATCTAAATCCTTTTCTCACTGCTACAAATTCTTCAAGCATATTATCTATATTTCTTTCGGTAACCTTAACATTTTTCGCATAAAAATCTTCATCCATTCCATGCAATGGCGTTTTGTTGTCTTGTCTTAGACAAACAATTGCTCTATATGAAAATCCTCTTTCAGTATCAATAATGTGCATTAAAACTTCTTTAATTGTCCATTTATTTTTTTCATAAGCATAATTTAGCTTTTCTTCATTTATCGATCTAAAAAAAGCTATAGTTTCATTTGTTATTTCATCAAATTGCTTAAAAAAATTGTCTTTATCAACAAGATTAATATATTTTTGATATGCTGGGTTATATTCTAAGATATCAGGAAAATTCATATTTTTTTGTGTTTAAATTCTAATTATTTTTTTACTTTTAATTTAACTTTAAAAAAATTAGCTTGTAGTAAAATCAGATTCCTTTTTAAAGAATATTATATTTAAAATTGTTACAATTAACATAATACAAAGCCCAAAAATACCAACGAAAAACACATCAAAACACCTATCCATATAATGGCGTAAGCTAGAAAAAGTATATAAACTAAAAATAAATCGTGTAACTAAACTTCCAAAAGTAAGGATGATAAAACAAAGATACCCTAAAATGATACACTTATCTTTTATATTTGTATTTTTAAGGTATATAGTAGCTAATAAATATAATGAGAAAAAAGTAAAAATACCTAATACAACTACACTTGCCAGAAATATTGACTTCACGTTTTCAGATATAAGCATAAATATGCCGAAAAAAAACAATGAAACACTTATGAAGGCAGAAATTAAATAGGCTTTTCTCATCAGTAAATATAATGGGTAAAATTACAATTTTTTTCTTTAATTTTCGTTTGTTTTAAAGCTGTAAAAATTACCAAATGAAATTTGTTTATTTTCCTTTTTTTCTATTTGCGTTTTCTGTTTTTTCCGCACAAAATTCCGACAAAAAATATTGGGCTAAAGACTCTTTGCTTTCTTGGACAGATTTTAAAGATACCCCAAAAAAAAAACGAGTAGCAGCGTTAAGTTATTGTGGTATTCAATTTCGCAACTGCGACTACAAATACGGACAAACACCAAAATATAAATTTATTTCATTTTTTCAAAGAAATTTATCATGGGTTTGGGAAAATACAAAATTAAATTATGTGCTGAAACATGAACAATTACATTTTGATATTACTGAACTTTTTGCCCGTAAAATGAGAAAGTATTTTTCAGAAAGCGAAATTGATATTGAAGATTCAAAAGACATTTACAAGCAAATTTTCGACCAATATGGAATTTTTCAAGACCAATATGACAAAGACACCCAACATGGTACATTAGACAAAGAACAAGCAAAGTGGCAATTAGAAATTGAAAAACAATTACTGTCTTTAGAAAAATATGCAGAAGATAAATGCTATTAAAAATTCCTCTATTTAATTTTGAATTTTTATAAAAGAATCCTGTAGTGCATTATCATAAGTTTGAAGCATTGACATAGAACTATTTGACGTTAAGCAAATTAATAAGTTTTTCGTTAATAAAATTTCAGTGTTTGAGCGATAGCGAGTTTGAAATTTTTAGAAAAAATTATTAATTTGTAGTAAAATAGTTCAAGTCTTGAATTTTTGTTTCTTTTGTTTCAAGACAAAAGAAAATGAAAATTAAGTAGTTACAATTATTAATTTTAAAATTCAAATAATACACTACGGGTAAAAGAAATAAATTTTCTCCTTATTTTCTTAATTCTATATAATTATTCTTTCATTTTTTTTCAAAAATCTATATATTTGCATACTTAAATTTTTTATGATCATTAATGTACCCAAAAATACTAATTTTATATACCCAATTGTTCCTTTTGGGGTCTAATTCTATTTTTATAAAAGAAAAAATTTTTTCAAGATTTTTACTTTTAGCATTTTCTGTTTTCCATATTTTCCACTTTAATTTACATAAATTTCAATATCAATGGTAGTTAGAATTGCCAATTCAGACGACATTTCGCATGTACCCACTTTGGTTGATTGGTACAGGGAATCTGCAAAATTACGAGGAGTTGGTATAGCAGAAAGAAATCCAGAATATTTAAAAATGAAAATGGAAATGGAAAATTCTGTAATTGCTTTTCATAAAGGCGAATTGGCTGGTTTTTGCTATTTGGAAATTTTTGAAGACACTGTTTCTGAAGATAATGCACATGAGGTTTTCACTAAAGAAGATGACAATAAAGAAAATAATATAAAACAATTTGTAGTAAATTCCGGAATGATTGTACATCCTGATTTTAGAAATTTAGGATTTGCCAAAAAAATAAAATGGGAAATTTTTTCTTTATCAAGAACTAAATATCCTAATGCTAAAATATTTTCAATTACCACAAGCTTGGCAGTAATGCGTATGAATTCCGAATTGGGTTATAAACCAGTAACTTTCTCAGAATTAACAAAAAGCGACGATTTTTGGAATGGCTGTAAAAGCTGTAAAAATTATTCAATATTAATAGAAAACGATAGAAAAATGTGTCTTTGTACAGGGCTAGAATACAGTAATTTAAACGACCAATTCAATCCAAATACAAAAACAGAGCTTAGTGAAGCTATGAAGATGAAAATAAAATATATAAACGAAAGAACTTGAGAATAAGATAATAGTCAATAGACCATTCACTATGGTTTTTTTAACTGATGAAATATTAAAATTTTCTTTGCGTCTTTGCGTGAAATTAAAAGTATAAGAATTAAAAACATGGACTATCGAAAGAGGACTATGGACTAATAAATAAAAAATAAAAATGGGAAAAGCAGTTTTGGCTTATTCAGGAGGATTAGACACTTCGTATTGTTTGGTGCATCTGAAAAAAGATTTAAAAATGGAAGTGCATACTGTAATTGTAAATACAGGTGGATTTTCTGAGGAAGAATTACAAAATATAGGAAAAAGAGCCTATGAATTGGGTTCCGATAAACATATTGCCATTGATGTTACCGACCCATTTTACCACAAATGTTTAAAATTTTTAATTTTTGGTAATGTATTGAAATACAATACCTATCCGCTTTCGGTTAGCGCCGAAAGAATGTTTCAGGCATTGGCTTTGGCGAATTATGCAAAAGACAATCAAGCAAAATACATAGTTCATGGAAGTACAGGAGCAGGAAACGACCAAATTCGGTTTGATGTAGCTTTTGAAGTTATT
>Ga0316611_1000544_pt1 | contig 12679 bp, 14 predicted proteins | sample MIS2016202_MG_FD_207675 | JGI IMG/M metagenome (GOLD analysis project Ga0316611, IMG submission 207675) | Microbial mat bacterial communities from Middle Island sinkhole, Lake Huron, Michigan, United States - MIS.2016.202 | ecosystem: Environmental > Aquatic > Freshwater > Lake > Sediment... | reverse complement strand
GACCAAATAGACCGGTTAGTTGCCAAACAACAACAAAAAATTCATCAATTGCAAAATCAAATAGAAGAGGATTCTTCTAAAAACTCCCGTTAACAATGATAATTTTAATTGCGGCTGTTGCCGAAAATAATGCTCTTGGCAAGAACAATGATTTGCTTTGGCATTTGCCCAAAGATTTTAAACGATTCAAAGAAGTTACCACAGGACATCATATTATTATGGGCAGAAAAACTTTTGAAAGTTTTCCAAAACCGCTCCCAAACCGAACCCACGTGATTATTACCCGCCAAAAAAATTATCATATAGAGGGTTGTATTGTGGTTCAAAATTTAGAAAAGGCCTTGGCGGTTTGCCCCAAAAATGAACCTGTATTTATAATTGGTGGTGGCGAAATTTACTCCCAATCCATTCATTTGGCTAACCAGCTAGATATTACAAGAGTGCATCATTCGTTTGAAGCCGATGTTTTTTTTCCTGAAATTGACCCAAATATTTGGAAATTAACCTCTGAAATCTTTAATCCAAAAGACGAAAAACACCTTTATGATTACACATTTCAAACATTTGTTAGAAAAAATTAATATTTATTATCCAAAAATCTAGTTTACCTTTGCTCCAAATTTTAGAAAATGTCAAAAAACATAACTCCTTATAAAGATTCTACATTAAGCAAAAAAGAGCAAGTAGCCTCCATGTTTGATACCATTTCAGGCAATTATGACAATCTCAATCGGGTTATTTCTTTTGGGATTGATGTGAAATGGCGTCAAAAAGTGTTGGGTATGGTGGCTAATACTAATCCGAAAACTATTTTGGATATTGCAACCGGAACAGGGGATTTAGCCATTATGATGGCACAAACCAAAGCCGAAAAAATTATAGGATTGGATATTTCGACAGGAATGTTGGAAGTGGGGAGGCAAAAGATTTTGGATAAAAACTTGTCCGAGCGAATTGAAATGGTTTTGGGAGATTCCGAAAATATGCCTTTTGAAGACAACTATTTTGATGCCATCACGGTGGCTTTTGGCGTTAGAAATTTTGAAAATTTAGAAAAAGGATTGGCTGAAATTGTAAGGGTTTTAAAACCAAAAGGTATATTTGTTATCTTGGAAACCTCTGTTCCTGAGAAAACACCTTTCAAACAGGGCTACACTTTTTATAGTAAAAACATACTTCCTATTATTGGAAAATTATTTTCAAAAGACAATGCTGCTTACGGTTATTTGTCCGAATCGGCGGCAGCCTTTCCTTATGGAGAGGCTTTGAACAATATTTTGAAAAAAATTGGGTTTATAGATGTAGTTGCTTTACCTCAAACTTTTGGGGTGGCAACAATTTATTCAGCTTCTAAAAAATAATATGAGAAAAATAGTTGTAATAATTTTATTAATCACTTCAATAAGTGGTATTGCCCAGAGAGAGAACAGGCTATTTGGTAAAGATCCAATTATAAACTTGGAAAATTTTCAAAAACAACGATTGCATTTTGGTTTTTATTTAGGGTTTAATTCTTATGATTTCAAAATAGATTATAAAACGGTAAGCCGGGACGTCCTAGTTAAAACAAGTACGGGTTTCAATGTGGGTTTGGTTGCCGATTTGAGGCTTCAGGAACACATCAATTTGCGATTTGAACCAGGATTTAATTATACCACTCGTGAATTGCATTATCCTATAAGTTATTTTCCTCCGGGAACCAATCCATCCGATTTTGTCCGAAAAGTAAATGGGACTTTTCTCCACTTTCCGCTGTTGCTAAAGTTTTCATCGCTTAGAACCGGAAATATCAGACCTTATTTATTAGGTGGTGTTTCAGCAACATTAAACCTTTCAAGCAATTCCAAATCCATAGACGACAACTATGAAGACAGTTTTAGAGTACAATCATTGACTACTAATTATGACTTCGGTTTTGGCATTGATATTTTCTCGGAATACTTTATTTTTTCACCGTCCATCAGAGGTGTTTTTGGTTTAAAAGATGAATTAATTAGAGACAACAATCCCAATAGTCCTTGGACTGGCAATATCGAATCTATGAAAACACGTGCTGTTTTTATTAATTTTACTTTTCATTAAAAATGAAGTATATCCTAAATAATACTTTTCAAATAAAAACAAAATCTAAAGTAAATGTTATTCGGTGTTATAAAACAGCAAGTTTTAAACTTAAATAAGATTAGTAAAAAGAAATTTTGACAATGCTGCAATTGAACAAATAAATTTCAGTTAATTATCTAATCAGTTAATCATAACATTATAATTCAAGTAGATAGCATAATATTATATCTCTAAAATCATAAAAAATTTGAATTAGTTTTTTGTATTTTTGTAGAAATATTTTAAGTGATGAGTAAGAAATTAATTTCATTTGATTGGGCAATTAAAAGACTTTTGAGAAACAAAGCCAACTTTGTGGTACTTGAAGGTTTTTTGAGCGAGTTGTTGTTCGATAATATTAAAATCGAACAAATTTTAGAAAGTGAAACCAATCAAGAAACCGATGATGACAAATTCAATCGGGTGGATATTTTGACTAAAAACTCTAAAAATGAATTGATTATTATTGAAATTCAATCCACTTATGAAATTGATTACTTCCACCGAATGGCTTATGGAACATCAAAAGCAGTTTCTGAAAACCATAAATTAGGCGAAAAATATTCGACTGTAAAAAAAGTAATTTCCATCAATATAGTTTATTTTGATTTGGGTCAAGGACAAGATTACATTTATCGTGGCAGAACAGATTTTAAAGGTATCCACCAAAATGACATTTTAGGATTATCAGAAAAACAAAAACAAACTTTTGTAAAACAAGAAGTTGCAGATATTTTCCCTGAATATTATTTGTTAAAAGTAAATCAGTTTAACGATATTGCGAAAGACACTTTAGACGAATGGGTTTATTTTTTGAAAAACAGTGAAGTAAAAGACAATTTCAAAGCCAAAGGGCTAAAAGAAGCTAACGAAGTTTTAGATATTATGCGACTACCAAAAGACGATCAATATGGTTACTTCCGCTATATGGACAGTTTGAGTTTAAAGGCAAGTGAAGTTTTTTCTTTGCAGACAGAAGCGGAGTATAAGTTAAAAGACGAAATTGCAGTAAATAGTATAAAAGAAGGATTGAGCAATGAAATTATTTCAAAAATTACTGGTTTGTCAATTGAAAAAATAGAGAAATTGAGGGGCGAAACTCTTAATTAATTTTGCTGTAAAACAGTGTTCTATTCTTAGTCTTTAATTTCCCATACATTATCCCCTCCTAAACTCACTCAAAACAATAGCAGTAGCAGTCGCCACATTCAAACTTTCGGTTTTTTGAAGCGTTCCAAAACGAGGAATGGTGATTTTAGTTGACTTTTTATTTCAAGCAAAGTTTTTCTATCATAAGCAATAGTTTAGCGTTTTCCTTTTGTAATCTATCGTTTTCCTTTTGTAGCCTTTCTTTTTCTTTTTTGCTCTCTTCCATTCTTTTTTCAAATTGTTCAAAAACTTTTTCTGAAAGCTGTTGAATAACTACATTCCCTATATTTTCTCCTTTGTTTTTATGATTATAAAATGAGTATTTCCCCTCTGCGATTATATCTTGAATGGGGATTCCAAAATATTGCGAAAATTTATGCAAAGTTTCGATGTCTGGACTTGTAACATCTAATTCGTAGTTAGAAATAGTAGATTGTGAAATGTCTAAATCTATAGCGAGTTCTTCTTGCGAAACTCCCTTTTGTTTTCGCAATTCAAATAATTTTTTACCAATTGACATAATACGGTATCATTTTATATTAAAAGTATGGTAAAAATACCATTTTTTTAATTGTGAGGTTAAAAACTTAAAGATATTTTTGAAATATTAACAGGTAGCCATTGAAGCCCATTAAAGTATAGAGTGAATTTATGACCATCCGACTTACGGAATTAAACAAAAAAATTAAACTCTGACCGAAAAGTAAAAATGAAAACCCAAAAAGGTCGAAAATTAACAGCTCAAGACCTAAATGGAGCATAAATACTAAAAGTTATGATGAATATTGATCAAAAATTAGCAACATTATCAGTAGAAGAAAAGCAAGATTTAATCATTGAGTCTTTAAAAACAATCAACTCTACGCAGCAAAGAGAAGATATGCTATTGGGATTAATTTCTAGATTAAATATGTCAAAGAAAGACATTAGAGAAATTCCCTTTGCATTAAATAACATTCATGATTTAGAATCGTTAATTAAAAAAGTTGAAGCAATGGACGAGGAGGAAAAGACTGAAAGAGTATCTAAATCTATCACTCAAATCACTAGTTTGCCTACAAAAGTAAGAACGACTGTATTATTAGGTGTTTTTGCACTTTTTACTCACTTCAACGTTATGGCTGATGTATTAAGGGATTCCCCTTTAGGAGAGGCTGACGCTGTATGGGCATAAATATAAAAAAAAATGGATTTAAATACCCTTGCAATACTAGAAACATTAAACGTAAATGTAAATACGATTGAGTTCTTTAAAAAAAGGGAAATTCCAAAAAATAATTTATATTGGAACAAAGGGGAATATTATATTGGTAAAAACACCAAATTTATAATAGTCCCCTTGTTTTACGAATTATTCCAAAGAGTTTCTAAAATAGAGAATACAGAACTTTTCAAAAATATAGAAATTCTAGAAGAACTACTACATAATACGGAGTCTGAAGAAATGAAAATTATTTCATATAATGAATGTGTAAATAAATGTAAAAGTATTCATAGAATATCCGAAAAAAGAAAAACAGACCAACTTTGCAAATTGTTTATTGATGAAATTGTTTTAAATTACCCTCAACAAGAAGCATTAAGAAGGGGAAATTTTATGCTTTATTATTTTTTATTACATTTTGATGACAATCAAATAAACGAACTAAAAACAATCTCTTTCCTTTTTTTAGACTTTGTTTCGTGTGGTCTTATTGTAGATGATTTTTTTGACACAGAAAGTGATTTAGAAAATAAAGAACCGAACACAATAAATGAACTTGGAGGTGGCATAGATGCAATGAAAAAGGTTGAAGTTATATACAAGAAAGCATCTGAAAACATAATGATGTATTACCCAGAATTAAAAATATATTACGATAATATATACTCAAAATCGGCGTCTTACTTTTTAAGCAAACTAAAATTATGGTAGAGAAATTTAAGAATAATGGTTTTGTCATTTTAGACAACATTATTGAAGATGTTATTTTCAATAAAATAAACACATTATCAAACTACTACATAGAAAGAACATTGCAAAGAAATGAAAATTCCGGCAACATTTTATATAATTTATTTAGAACAGAAAATTTAATTTATGATTTTCCTGCACCTGAAATATTTAATAATGAACCTATTTATGAATTCGTTAAAAAAATTCTTGGGTTCAATTTCAGGCTAACCGAAGTGTTAATATTTTTTAGTGAACCTAATAATCACTTGCAAAATTTACATTCTGATCAACACAGTCTTTTTGACGAAAAAATAATTTTACCAACATCTAAAGTTTCTGTTCAAATACCATTAATTGATTTTAACTTTAACAATGGAGCTACACGTATTGTTCCAAATACTCATAATCTTTTTTTAAATACAGAGGATATTCTAAAAATAGAAGATGAAATTAAAAACGATATTTCATTTACTCCTAATGTTAATATAAAATCTTGTTTAATTAGAGATGTAAGAACTTTACACGGAGCAGGTATTAACAAAAGTAATAAAAGAAGAGCCATGTTAGTTCTTGTTTACACGAAAAAATGGTTATCACCATTAGCAACTGTTTCAAAAGATTTGTATTTTAGCATCGATAAAAACAAACGGCATGTTGTCAAAATATAAGTTTTATTTTATTTTATATTTGTTGTTATTCCCATTTAGTTATGGGCTTTATGCCTTGTTTTATGAGTACTTACATGTGTCGAATATTCCAATTGTAAAAATATTTCAAGCATTAGCATCATTTGTTTTTATACAAATATTCGGAAGAGATTGGATTTTTTTCGGACAAATTAAAATTATAAAAGTAGTTTTATTATTAGCATTTGGCTTACTGTTTTTATTTGCTTTGAATAATTATTTTATAATAAATTATGATACAGTAGTACCCTGGAGAACCAAATATATTGAAATTTCAACATCTTCCATTTTAACAGGATATGTTTTAAGTTCTACATCGGAGGAAATTATTTATAGAGGTTTTATCCAAAATTTTATAAACTACAAAATAGCAGTCAAAAATTCTAACATTTTTTCAACTGGTAATTTGATTGCATCAATCATAATGACTTTTATCCATTTTGGTTTTTTTGCCTATTTTAATTTAGTATTTGCGATTACTTCAATTGTATTAGTCTTTGTTTTTTCATTAATTAGTGGGTTTATAATGGATAAAACAAAAAACATCCTAATAACAATAATTCTTCACATTTTAGTTAATTTCACACATTATTTTGTTTGTTTGGGAGTTTTGAAAAATTACATTTGATTATAAAAAACTTTTCAAAACCCTCTTCTAAACTCACTCAAAACAATAGCCGTAGCCGTTGCCACATTCAAACTTTCGGTTTTTTGTAGTGTTCCGAAGCGGGGAATGGTAAGTCTGTTTTTTATTAATTTTTCTAATTCTGGTGAAATTCCATTGGCTTCATTGCCCATAACAATAATTCCTTCTTGTGGCAAATTGGTTTTATAAATATTGTCTCCATCCATAAAAGTTCCGAAAACAGGCAAATGGGTTTGGCTGATAAAATTTTCTAAATCAATGTAATTTACGTTGACTCTTGCCAATGATCCCATCGTAGCTTGAACCACTTTTGGATTATAAACATCAACGGTTTCTTTGGAACAAATAATTTGACGAATGCCAAACCAATCGCACAATCGCAGAATAGTGCCTAAATTGCCAGGATCACGAATGGCATCGAGTGCAAGAATCAATCCAGATTCGTTTATTTTTTTTTCGTCAGGGATTTTAAACACTGCCAAACAAGTATTTGGCGTAGCCAATGCTGTAATTTTTTTCAATTCCTGTTCATTAATAAAGACTTTTTTGTCAGTAGAAACTTCATCAAAATCGTTTTGTGTGGTGTATAAATGAACCAATTCAAAATTGGATTCTAACAATTCTTGAATGCCTTTTATGCCTTCAGCAAAAAACAATTGGCACGAAAATCGCTGTTTTTTTTGTTGCAAACTCGTAATTAGCTTTATTTGGTTTTTACTAAGCATAAAATAATGTACTTTTGAATTAAATATCCCTCAGCAATTGAAAAAGATTAGTACAAAAATAGCAACATTTATTGTAATTGGAATAATTATCTCGGCTTGTGATGCTGAAAAGCGAGTTCCAGAAGGCAAGCAAAGACTTACTAAAAATGAAATTGTTGTAAATGGAAAAACTTCAAAGAGCGAAGATATTACCAATCAGTTGTATCAAAAACCCAACTCAACTTTTTTGGGATACAAACTGCGATTGAATTTATTCAATCTGGCAACTCCAAATCCAGATTCGATGTTTCAAGCAAAATTCATAAAACACCCAAAAAAACATGAACGAATGTCAAAATGGTTATCGGCAAAACAAGTCGATCGTTTGGGGCAATCATTTTGGTATCAAGGAATTGATAATTTTTTGAAGAAAACTGGCGAACCTCCTGTTATTGTGGATACTACAAGAACCAGCAAGTCCATTTCGAGGATAAAATACTATTATTTCAATAAAGGTTTTTTTGATGTAAAAGCAAACTATAAATTGGATAGCATTAGTGCTAAAAAAGCCAAAATAAAATATACTATTACAACCAACACCCCTTTTTCTTTAGACACACTAACCACCAAAATACAAACTCCTGTTCTTGACTCCTTATATCAATCCAAAAAATCTACTTCTTTTCTAAAATCAGGAAAACAATATAACACACAAGATTTTGAGGATGAAAAAGAACGAATTACTACCCATTTTAGAAACAATGGAGTTTATCATTTTCAACCCAATTATGTCAGTTTCGATCTAGACACTTTGAATAACAACAAAAAAGTAAATGTCAATTTAATCATCAACGACTATTCCTATCAAGAAAAAGACAGCACAAAAACGGAACCTTTCAAGGTATTCAAAATTAGCGATGTCAATATTTATACGGATTATTCTGCTACCAATAACAGCAATACCTTTGCCGACAGTACAACCTATAATAATTTCAATTTATTCAGTCATTCCAAATTGAAGTACAAACCCAAGGCGATAACCGATGCAGTTTTTATCTCAAAAGGAAGCCTATTTGCCGATTTCAGAACGGTGCTAACCACAAGATACTTGAACAACCTGAAAATTTTCAATTATCCAACCATCTTGTATGAAGTGGACAAAAGAGACTCTACTGCCCAATCTTTAATAGCAAAAGTGTTTTTATCACCTCGAAAAAAATTTAGTTTTGGAGCAACTTTTGATGTCACACATTCAAACATACAAACCATTGGGTTTGGTGGAAGCATTTCGGAAACTATCAGAAACGTATTTAATGGTGCCGAAACATTAGAACTTTCAGCAAGAGGAAATATTGGTTCCTCCAAAGATTTGGCCAATCCAGAAAGCAATTTCTTCAATGTATCTGAATATGGAATGGATTTAAAATTGAATTTTCCCCGAATTTGGTTTCCATTTCGAACCGAAAAAATTATCCCTAAAAGTATGATTCCTTCGACACTTTTATCGGTAGGATTATCGAATCAAATAAATATTGGTCTCGACAAGCAAAATGTTACAGGAGTGCTGGCTTATAATTGGAATCCCAAAAGGAATAATACGGCAAGATTTGATCTTTTTAACGTTCAATATGTTCGAAATCTAAATCCTGAAAACTATTACAATGTATATGAATCTTCTTATAATGAGTTAAATAATTTAGCCAAAATTTATAATTATACAGATTTTATTGATACAGCTGGCAATCTAATGATAGAAGAAGGAACGTCTGATTTTACCACGGATGTCAAAAATGGAACAATAGTCGTCCCAGAACCTGATTATTCAACAATAAGAAGTATCGAAGAACGAAGAGTAAGACTAACCGAAGATGACTTCATTCTCGCGACCAGTTATTCTTTTTCGAAAACAACAAAAACGGATTTAAAAGACAACTCATTCTATCAATTAAGAACAAAAATGGAATCGGCAGGATCCATTTTGTCCTTATTTTCAAATGCAGCAAGTTTGCCAAAAAACCAAAATGGCAATTATGAAATCTTCAATCTGGAATATTCTGAATATGTAAAAACAGAATTCGATTATGTAAAATATTGGGATTTTTCTAAGGAGAAAATATTGGCGGTTCGAACTTTTTTTGGGATTGCTATTCCTTATGGAAATTCCAATAATATTCCGTTTTCAAGGAGTTATTTTGCCGGAGGTTCCAATGACAATAGAGCTTGGGAACCTTATCGTCTTGGCCCAGGAAGTACAGGAGCTGTAAGTGATTTCAACGAGGCAAATATGAAAATAGCGCTAAGTGCAGAGTTCAGGTTTAAAATATTAGGAGAAATAAAAGGGGCAATTTTTGCCGATGCTGGCAATATATGGAATGTCCTTGACAATGTTTCCGATGCAAAAGCCACCTTCGATGGGTTGAAAGATTTAAAAGAAATAGCCATAGGCACAGGTTTTGGACTTCGCTATGATTTGGATTTCTTCGTAGTACGATTCGATTTAGGATTTAAAACCTTCAATCCAGCTAATGAAGAAGGTAAAAAATGGTTTTACGATTACGATTTCGCACATTCTGTGTTTAATTTTGGGATAAATTATCCGTTCTAATGCTAATTAATTCTTATTTTTGCAAACTAAAATACAATTTATAAAATAATTTAAATCATTTACAATGGCACACAATATTAAACCAGGCGTTGCAACAGGCGATCAAGTTCAAGAAATTTTCAACTATGCAAAAGAAAAAGGATTTGCATTACCAGCAGTAAACGTGATTGGTTCAAACACAATAAACGGAGTTTTAGAAACTGCAGCAAAATTAAAAGCACCAGTAATCATTCAATTCTCGAATGGTGGAGCACAATTTAATGCTGGAAAAGGACTTTCAAATGCAGGCGAAAAAGCAGCAATTGCAGGAGCTATCGCAGGAGCAAAGCACATTCATACTTTGGCGGAAGCTTATGGAGCAACCGTAATTTTGCATACCGACCATTGTGCCAAAAAATTATTGCCTTGGATTGATGGATTATTAGACGCTTCGGAAGTGAATTTTGCAGCAACTGGAAAACCATTATTCTCTTCGCACATGATTGATTTATCGGAAGAGCCATTGGAAGAAAATATCAAAATTTGTAGTGGTTACTTAGCTCGAATGAGCAAAATGGGAATGACACTAGAAATCGAACTTGGAATCACAGGCGGAGAAGAAGATGGTGTTGACAACTCTGATGTTGATAGTTCAAAATTATATACTCAACCTTCTGAAGTTTCTTATGCTTACGAAGAATTATCAAAAGTAAGCCCACGTTTTACAATTGCAGCTTCTTTTGGAAACGTTCACGGAGTTTACAAACCCGGAAATGTAAAATTGACCCCAAAAATCTTGAAAAATTCTCAAGATTATGTTCAAAATAAATTCAAAACAGGCCACAATCCTGTTGATTTCGTTTTCCACGGTGGTTCAGGTTCTACACTTGAAGAAATAAGAGAAGGAATTAGCTATGGTGTTATCAAAATGAATATCGATACCGACTTGCAATTTGCTTTTACCGAGGGAATTCGTGATTCAATGATAAACAACCTCGATTATCTAAAAACTCAAATCGGAAATCCAACAGGCGCCGATGCTCCAAACAAAAAATACTACGACCCAAGAAAATGGTTGCGCGAAGGCGAAGTAACATTCATCGCAAGACTCGAGCAAGCTTTTGCCGATTTGAATAACGTAAACACTTTGTAATTTTAGATTTTAGATTTTAGATTTTAGATTCTCTAGTGAAATCTGAAATCTGAAATCTGCAATCTGCAATCTGAAATAAAATGGCTTGGTTTAAAAGAACAGAAAAAGGAATTACTACAGCTACCGAAGACAAAATGGATGTTCCAAAAGGTCTTTGGTACAAATCGCCTACCGGAAAAGTAATTGATGCCGATGAATTGGCTCGCAATTTATATGTTAGTCCAGAAGATGGTTTTCATGTAAGAATTGGTAGCAAAGAATATTTCGAAATATTGTTTGACAACAACGAATACAAGGAATTAGATGCCAAAATGACGTCTAAAGATACTTTGCATTTTGTAGATACTAAAAAATATTCCGATAGATTGAAGGACACCATTTCTAAAACCAAATTGAATGATGCGGTTCGTACTGGAGTTGGAAAATCTAAAGGAAAAGATTTAGTAGTTTGTTGTATGGATTTTGCCTTCATTGGTGGTTCTATTGGTGGCGTTGTAGGTGAAAAAATAGCACGTGGAATAGACTATTCTATCAAAAACAACATTCCATTTGTGATGATTTCAAAATCAGGTGGAGCGAGAATGATGGAAGCCGCTTATTCGTTGATGCAATTGGCCAAAACTTCTGCAAAACTAGCCCAATTGGCCGAAGCCAAAATTCCTTATATTTCTTTGTGTACCGATCCAACAACTGGCGGAACGACTGCATCTTACGCCATGCTTGGTGACATCAACATATCTGAACCTGGCGCTTTAATAGGCTTTGCTGGTCCAAGAGTGGTAAAAGATACTACCGGAAAAGATTTACCCGAAGGTTTTCAAACTGCCGAATTTGTTTTGGAACACGGCTTTTTGGACTTCATTACACCCCGAAAAGAATTGAAAGATTCGATTAATTTGTATATCGATTTGATACAGAATATTGATATTAGATAGTTTTTCACAAACACCCAAATACCAACAAAAAGCCCTGACAAATTTTATTTCGTCAGGGTTTTTAATTGTGTACTTTGCCCCCCTCTCCATTGCTTCGCCAGTTCGCTATCGTTCGTGTGGAGAGGGGCTGGGGGAGAGGACTACAACCCAAATACAGCTTTCACTTCATCTACAAAATCTAATTTTTCCCAAGTAAACAATTCTACTGTTACTGTTTTTTCTATGCCTCCTGGAGCTGAAAAAGTTTTGGTAACGGTTTCTGGGGTTCTTCCCATGTGACCGTAAGCTGCGGTTTCGCTGTATATTGGGTTTCTCAACTTCAAAAGTTGCTCAATAAAATAGGGACGCAAGTCAAAAATAGCTTCTACTTTTTTGGCGATTTCTCCATTGGTTTTTAATTTCTTTGAAAATATTTTCTCTTTTAATTAGTTTTGATAGTCTTTTGACTATCTTTGTAAAGCAGATTGATAGCAACAAGTTTTATGAAGTCAAGCGAATTTATTAGAGAAGCCACACGAAACGGCTGGGTGTTTGCAAGGCAAGGGAAAGGAAGCCACGAGATTTACGAAAAAAACGGCAAACAAATAGTAATCCCAAACCATGGAGCAAAAGAGTTAGAAAAGGATTAGAAAATAAATTACGAAAAGAGATGGGGCTTTAGTATTTAAATACATTGTTGTCCGATAAAACTTATCGGAGTTTAATTTTTTCTATATTTTACAAGCATTCGAGAAGTTTTATCCTTGATCAGCTTGTTTTTAAGTGTCCTTTTGAGAATTCGAT